>Ga0208821_1000071_pt1 | contig 83945 bp, 75 predicted proteins | sample June2015DPH_20_5_FD_184720 | JGI IMG/M metagenome (GOLD analysis project Ga0208821, IMG submission 184720) | Peatland microbial communities from SPRUCE experiment site at the Marcell Experimental Forest, Minnesota, USA - June2015DPH_20_40... | ecosystem: Environmental > Terrestrial > Soil >...
GGGGCGAGAGAGACGAGGTCTGAAGTCGTGGATTGAGATCGGCGTGTCGGTTGACGCCCGAAGGGCCATGCGGCCTTGGGCCGCTCCACCTCCCTCAAGCCTCCGGCTTTGCCGGAGGTCGCTGACTATTCAACCTTAATTCCGCAATGAATTGCTGTAACGGCGGAGTGCGCCCGTCCCCGGGCGCAGCAACATTCAAACGACTGAACCGCTGAACCTGTCGGGATCGTCGCCAAAAGTTCATTGCTGTGGCCGGGGACGGCCACACTCCACATTTTGACAATGCGCCCCGTTATTTGAGATTTCACAGACTGGAAGTCTGTGCCACTTTGTGGCTATGCAAAGCGACCGCCGCATCATCAACATCGCGCTCATCGGCTTTATGGGCGCCGGCAAATCGTCCGTGGGCCGCCTCGTCGCCGACCAGTTGCATTTCGATCATCTCGACACCGACGAAATCATCCAGTCGCGCACCGGCCGGACCATCACGGAAATTTTTGCGACCAACGGCGAACCGGCCTTTCGCAAACTGGAATCGGAACTCGTCGAAGAACTCGCCTCGCGGACCAAGACTGTCATCGCTACCGGTGGCGGTCTGCCGACGAACCCCAAAAATCTTGCCTGCCTCAAAACCCACGCGCTGGTCGTCTGTCTGTGGGCGTCGCCGGAAAAAATCTGGGAACGGGTGAAGAACCAGACGCACCGGCCTTTGCTGCACGATGCCGATCCGCAGAAAAAAATCCGCGAACTGCTCGCCGCGCGCGAACCGTTTTACCGCCAGGCAGACGTGCTGTTGAACACCGAGCTGCGCTCCATCCGCGAAGTGGCGCAGCAGGTGGTGCATCAATTTCGACTCGAAGCCTGCGGTCGGCCATGAAAGAAAAGATCCGACAACGGGCGCTGGAATTGGGATTTGACGATTGCCGGTTCACGACGGCCGATGTGCCCGCAAGTGCGGGACAATTTCAAAATTGGCTGGCCGAAAAGCGACACGGCGAGATGGTTTGGCTCGAACGCACTGCCGCAAAGCGCATTGATCCGCACCACGTTCTGCCGGGAGCGAGAAGTGTGATTTGTCTGGCAGCCAGCTACGGGCAAGGTGACAAGTGGCAAGTGACAAGTGACAAGATGTCACCAGCACCCGATTCATGTCACGTGTCACCTGTCACGTGTCACGCCGCCGTCGCCCGCTACGCCCGGTTCGACGACTACCACGACGTGCTCGGTAAACGGCTGAAATCACTGGCCACGTTCGTGAATCAACTCGGCGGTGCGGACATGCGGTCGCTGTGGTACGTGGACACCGGGCCGTTGCTGGAGCGTGATTTTGCCCAGCGCGCCGGGCTTGGGTTCATCGGCAAACACACCAATTTAATCAGCCGGCGATTCGGCAACTGGATTCTGCTTGGCGAAATCATCACGCCCTTGGAACTCGAACCGGACGCGCCGGAGAAAAATCATTGCGGCAACTGCGCGCGTTGCCTCGAGGTGTGCCCGACGCGCGCCATCACCGCGCCGTTTCAACTCGATGCGCGCCGGTGCATTTCCTATCTCACCATCGAGTTGAAAGGTTCCATCCCGGTTGAACTGCGTCCGGCCATCGGCCATCGCATTTTCGGCTGTGACGATTGCCTGGCGGTCTGTCCGTGGAACCGGTTTGCCCGCGAAGGCAGATTGATGAAGGAACATGCGCGACCGGACCTGACCGCGCCGAACTTGATTGAATTGCTGCAACTGGATGAAGCTGGTTTTAAGTCGCGCTTCGTCGGCACACCGATTTTGCGGACGAAACACCGCGGCCTGCTAAGGAACGTGTGTGTGGCGTTGGGCAACACCGGCGACGTCTCCGCCCTGCCCGCTTTGAGCCAGATGGCCAAAAATTCCGAACCGCTGATTGCCGAACACGCCCGCTGGGCGATGGAACAAATTCAAGGCAAGTGAAGGCGGGATGGCCGGTCAATTTGCCGGAGCAAAGGCCTCGATAAATTTCATCATGGCCCGCACATCGTGATAATTTGCCTTCCAACTGTTCGCCTTGGTGGTGTCCTTGGGCCGGCCATCGGCGGTGACGGTGTACAGCCAGATGCTGTCCTTCGGGCCGGCCTGGCAGGTTTTGATGAAGTGCAATAATTTGTCCAGGGCCGTCTCATAGCGCGGGTCGCCCTGATGCTTCAGGGCGTCGGTCAATGCGGCCACCATTTCCGCCTGGACCCACCAGATTTTGTCAGTGTCGGTCGCCGGCTGGTCATCGAAACCCCGGCTGTAAAGCCCGCCATGCTCATCGTCGTAACCGTATTTCAGCGCATGATCGAGCAGCGCGTAAAAATGTTCCCAGGACGGTTTTCGGCCCAGCACGGTTTCAGCCCGGATCATCAACCAGGCGAATTCGACGTTGTGTCCGTAGGACAATCCGTCGTGTCCGGGGCCGGTCACCGGTTTCCAATCAAACTGCCGGTGAAAGGCACAGTGGGCTGGGTCTTCCGGATAGAAATACGTCTGGTTCAGGCGCAACGCCTCGATCAACGATTCCTTCACCGCCGGGTCGTGGCTGGCGTCATACAATTCAGTCAACGCCTCCATCCAGTGCAGATGTGCGTTGGCACTTTTGCAGCCGATGATCTCGACCGGATCCCGCGGGTCGCCGGGCGAAAGCAATTTCCACTTGCGGTCTGCGTGCTCGAACCAGCCGCCGTTTTTGTCGTCGTGCAAATGCGCCTGGACCGTGTGATACAATTCCAGCGCCCGGCGCAGCGCTTCTGGGTCGCTACTGGCACGGTAATATTCGACGAAGGCATAGATCACGAACGATTCGCCGTAGAGAAATTTGCAATCGTTGACCGGTTTCCCCTTGAGGTCCGTGCTCCAAAAGTAACCGCCGTCCTGCCGGTCTTGAAAATGGTCCAGCAGGAAATGGTAACCCTGTGTGGCCGCCTGCAAATAGTTCCGATTGGTGTTGCCAAAACCGGCGAGTTGCGCGCGCGAAAAACCCCAGATCATCCGGCTTTGAGTGACGATCTGTTTTTCGGTCGGTTGTTTGCGGCCATAAACCGCGTCATCGGCAAGCAGATAACCGCCCCGATTGGTGTCCTGCGCCGTATCGAACCAGTAAGGGAGGATTTTTTCCGCCAATTGCGCCCGCATTTCACAGGCGGAGCCGGAAAGGTCCGCCGCGCCACCGCGCGAGATGAAGGCTGGAAGCATGGCCGCAAGTAGAATTGCGGGAAGCACAAGACCGAATGTCAGCGAATTGTGATGCATGGCGTCAACCTTTCAAGTCCGCGGCGACATTTCAAGAAACAATCAGTCCTTTGCCGGTCGCGATATTGAGGACGAAACGGCGCGGCTTGCTGCAAACTGTTTGTATGGCGTTGGGCAACATCGGCGACGTCTCCACCCTGCCCGTTTTGAGTCAGGCCGCCAAGGATTCCGAACCGGTGATAGCCGAACACGCCCGCTGGGCGCTGGAACGGATTCAAGCCGGGCAGTAACTGGCATGTCCAACCCTTGAACGGCATTACAAAACTTTGTCCCACGTGGGACAAAGTTTTGTGAGCAGTTTGGCTGTTTCGTCGCGTCGTGGCTCGCAAAGGTGGGGCTGGTCAAGGCCCCGCAATTCGCCATACTGTTGACGGACTTCGGCGCGGGTAAATCGGCGCGCGTGCCACAGTTCAATCGCCCATGCCGGAATTCCAAATTATGAAAGACCAGATCGTTCGTCTGTTGGGCCAAAAAGATTATGTCCCGGCCAATGTGCCGGAGCTGCTCCGGCTGCTTCGGCTGCCGCCCCATCGCCAGCAGGTGTTGCAGGGCGCGCTCCGCGAACTGGAACAGACGGGCCGGATTGCCCGCATCAAGGGCAACCGTTACATCCAGCCGCGCGAGGCGGATTTGATTCCGGGCCGGATCCGGATGAACCGCCAGGGCAAGGGCTTTCTCCAGCCGGACGATCCCGGCCTCAAGGAAATCACCATCCCGGAGGGCGCGACCGGCACGGCCTTGCACGAAGATCGCGTGCTGGTGCGACGCGATGTCCGGCCCAAGGGCTTGCGCTCCGGCGCCGCCGCCGAGCCGGACACGGGCGCGGTGGTCCGCATCCTGGAACGACGGCGCACGCAGATGGTCGGCACGCTGCAACGGGGACGCCGGTTTCTCTACGTCATTCCCGACGATCCGCGCATCCCGCACGATATTTATGTGCCGGAGCCGCGCGACCTGGGCCGGCCCGCGCGCATTGGCGACAAGGTGGTGGTCGAGTTGCGTGAATGGGAATCGCGCCACACGAATCCGGAAGGCGAGATCGTCGAAGTTCTCGGTGCGCCGGGTGCGGAAGGCGTGGACATGCTTTCGGTGCTGCGCCAATACGATTTGCCGCTGCATTTTCCCAAACCCGTCCTGCATGAGGCGCACGCCATCGGCACGACGGTCCATTCGCGCGACGGGGCGGGCCGCGTGGATTGCCGCCGTCACCGGGTCATCACGATTGACCCCGACGACGCGAAGGATTTCGACGACGCCATCTGTCTGGAGCGCGTTTCGCCGGAACAATGGCGGCTGTGGGTTCACATTGCGGACGTGTCGCATTATGTGAAGCCCGGCACGGCGCTGGACGTGGAGGCACGCAAACGCGGCAACTCGACCTATCTCGTGGACCGCGTCATCCCGATGCTGCCGGAGGCGTTGAGCAACGAACTGTGCTCGCTCAAGCCGGACGTGGATCGCCTGACCAAGTGCGTCGAATTTCTCGTGTCGAACGACGGGCGGGTATTGAACGTGAAGTTTTATTCCGCCGTGATCCATTCGCAACGGCGTTTCACCTACGGCGAAGTGCTGGCCATTCTTGAGCGCAAACCCGCGTCCGATCCCATTGAACAGATGCTGCATCAGGCGCATGAACTCGCCCAGCGCATCCGGCGATCGCGGTTCAAGGCCGGTTCGCTCGACCTCGATTTTCCTGAAACCAAAATCCGGCTGGACGAACGCGGGTGCATTTTGAGAATCGAGAAGACCGTGAACGACGTGTCGCACCAATTGATCGAGGAATGCATGTTGCTGGCGAACGAGGCGGTGGCGACGCGGTTGATGAGCCAGCGCACGCCGGCGGTTTATCGCGTCCACGAAGTGCCGGACGAGCGGCGTTTGCAGGAATATCGCGAGGAAGTGTTGAGCCAAAACGTACCGTGCGGCAACCTGCGCCAGACCGCCGAGGTGCAGAAGTTGTTACACCGGCTCGGCACGTTGCCCATCGGCCCCGCGCTCAAGATCGGCTTTCTCAAATCGCTCATGCGCGCGCGTTACGCAGTCGAACCGCTCGGTCATTACGGCTTGGCCAAGGCGAAATACACGCACTTCACCTCCCCCATCCGCCGCTACGCCGACCTCGTCGTCCATCGGGCGCTCTTCGATAAAAGCCACGCGCCGGTGTCCGCGCTCAAGGAAACCGCCGAACACATTTCCGTCACCGAACGCAATTCCGTCGACGCCGAACGCGACAGCAAGGACGTGAAATTATTCGCGTTCCTGAAGGCGCAACTCGCATCCGGCCGGCCGGAGCGTTATCCCGCGTTGGTGACCGACGTACGCAACTTCGGCTTCTTCGTGGATGTGCCCGGGTTGGCCATTAGCGGATTGGTGCCATTGTCCACGATGGAGGATGACTTTTATGTGTTCGACGCCGGGCGCAACAATCTCGTGGGCCGCCGCACCCGCCGCACGATTCGTCTGGGCGATAATTTAACGGTGCAAGTGGCCAAGGTGGACACGTTCAAGAAGCAGGTGGACTTCCGGCTCGTGGAAGATCTCAAGCCGGTGGCACGTCCGCCATCTGGAAGGTGGAACCCAACTCCGCGCGGAGCGTCGGGACGTCCATCACGGGAGCATCGGCGCGGGAGAAGAAACTAAAAAGGTCGAGGCGCGTCACCTTCCACCGTAGCAGCCGACGTAAGTCGGCTCTAACTTTCACCGGCTAAGAATGAGCGGACTGACGTCCGCTGCTACATCAATAAACAAGGGAGGGACGCCGTGTCGGCGTCCATGAAATGGGGGACGGCAACATGCCGTCCCTCCCAGCTTTTACTTGCGACACAGGAGCGGCCTGATGAAACTGCGCCGGGTGAAGCAATTGCCAGGAAAACTTTTGATGCGAAATCCATGAAAACACTAACTCCTCTCAAACGGAAATTTCTGGCCTTGCTGCTAATTCTGACGCTGGCATCCGCCGCCGGGGCCGATGGAACAAACCAGTTCCGTGGCATGTATCTCGAACCCGGCAAGACGGCCGCCGACTATCGCAACGTGGCCTTGAACCCGATGGACACCACCAATCGCGAACCGGTTTCGTTTCCCCACGCCACCAGCAACAGCGAATATAACCAGCGCGAGTTCGCCGCCCGCTGCGCCATTGACGGCAGCCGCCGCAACGACGATGTGCATGGCTGCGGCTCGTGGGGACCGCAGAAGCAGCCGGACATCTGGTGGCGGCTCGATTTCGGACGACCGATTGAACTGGACAAGCTGGTGTTGTTTCTCCGCGCCGCCTGGACGCCGGCGGACGCGCCGCATGATTCCTGGTGGCAGGAGGCCACCATCGAGTTCTCCGATGGCTCCACTGAAAAACTCGTGTTGAAGCAGGTCGCCGCCGGTCAGGAATTCCCGCTGGCCAAACGGACGGTTTCCTGGCTCGTGCTCAAAAACCTCAAACCCGCCGCCGACAAATGGTGCGCTCTTTGCGAATTTGAGGCTTGGGGGCGGGACGCCGCTGAATTTGCCTACGTGCCCGATGCCGCCTTTGCCGCGCAACTCCGCCAGGATCCGCTGGTGGCAAAAGCGATGGCCGCCATGATGGGATTTCAACGCGCCTCGTGGGAGCAAGGCGTCGCCGGGCAGGCTTTGCTCGAAGCCGGAGAACAGGATGCCGCCATCGCCCTGGCCCGCGCCTCGCTCATTTATGTCAATCAAAACGGCGTGGTCGCCGCGCAGGGCGGTTCCACCACCGACCCGCTCATGCTGGGTGATTGTCTCTGGTGGTCGGCCCGCCAGACGGGCGATCCCGAACTCGTGAAAGCCGCGGATAACATGCGGCAATTCGCACTCAAGGGCGCGCCCCGCGCAGCGGACGGCACGCCGTTTCATCAGGCCAGCTCGCAGGAAATGTGGGCCGACGGCAGCTTCACCACGCCGCCCTTTCTCGCGGCGGCGGGACAACCCGATGAAGCGCAGGCCCAGTTGCTCGGCGTTCATCGCCGTCTGTGGGACGCGGACAAAAAACTGATGCATCACCGCTGGTCCGAGGCGAAACAAACTTTGGTTGATTCGTCCTTCTGGGGCGGCGGCAACGGCTGGACCGCCGCTGCGTTTGCCCGGGTCCTTCGTTCATTGCCCGCCGACCGCACCGCCGATCGCGAACAACTGGCCGCCATGCTCAAGGAATTGCTCGATGGCTGCCTGGCGCACCAGCGACCGGACGGATTGTTTTACGACAAAGTGGACGACCCGTCCTCGTTTGTTGAAACCGATCTGGCAGCCATGCTGGCTTATGCCATTTACGAAAGCGTGCGCGGCGGGTGGCTGCCGGAGAGTTATCTGCCTCGCGCCGACCAGATGCGCGAAGCGGTGCGCGCCAAAATGGATCGCCTCGGATTTGTTCAAGGAGTGGCGGGCGCGCCGCGCTTCGATCGTCCGGGCATCTCGCCGGAAGGCCAGGCATTTTTCATTTTGATGGAAGCCTCCGCGCGCAAAGCCGGCCGCCCCACGCCCGCCCATTAACTTTGCGCCTTCCACCGTAGCAGCCGACGCCTGGCGGCGATGGGCAGCGGGGCAACCTTTTATCTAAATTTAAAATCTAGCCACTCCTTGTCATTTTCTAGGTCTTCATAATCAATTTCTGTTTTTAAAAGTTCTGGAAAACTGGCTTCAAGCGTTAAGTAAAATGATACAGTTCCGTCTTTGTCCCATGTTGGCGAGTTGGCATCCAGAGTTTCAAGGATGGCTAGGATTCTTTTTTCAGATGGCTTTTTGAAACGATGACCGTGTTCAAGATATAGTCTTACTGACTGTTCTGTCACCAATCCCTCCATATTGCAGGGAGAAAGAAACGTGTCTTGCCAGAACCAAAGACGTTGGTCTCGTGCATCTTTTAATGACATTTTCGCATCTTTTATTTCGCCTCTTTCAGCGGTTTCAATGGCCCGTTTAGCCTCCTCATAATCTTGATGTAAATAATATGCGGGCAATTGCTCTCTTTCGGCAGCGTCATGTTTTTTTTGCTCCCTTGCAGCTTGCTTTTTTTCCTCCAGGTCTGGTGCTTGCAAAAGTTGTTCAATGAGTCGTGAGGCATCGGATATGTTTAAGTCGGGCGGGGGATTGCCGCCCAGCCCACGAATGTAATCAAGCTGTGCTTCGGTGGCTTTTCGCTGGAGTTTTTTGGGACTATTGGGAAGTGAGTTTACAGGCGGCTGAATAATTGTTGCCGCTTGTGGGCTGGCCACGGGACGCACGTCGCTCACACGTTCCTGTTTTATTTCAGATATTCCATCAAAAAAACCTTCAAATCTTACTGTGTTTGGAGTAGTAACGGGAGACGGTAATTCTGTCGAGACATTTTCGGCTTGTAGGACTGGTATAAAGATTTTTGTTTCCAAACTACAGTGCGGACACGGCACAATGCTGTTATCCTCTGTAAATTCATTCGCATCAAATTCAATATGGCCGTTGCAGTGCTGACAGCGGCAAGTGACGTAACGGGGCGGTTTTTGTTCCGCTGGCAGGTTCATGGCGCGGTTGTGTCCTGTTCTTGATTTATAAACTTACTGTTCGGTTGATTTTTGAGGCGCTTCTTTCGGCTTTAACTTGAAATAGCTGTCAGGATCAGCAAAAACGAGGTTGTTATTGCTCAAGAATATTTGCGCGGTTTCCGCATTTGTCGGAGCGTCCACTAGCCAATAATATGTTTCTGTTTTGTCCAACACCATACGCTGTGCGTGTGCAAAAATCGTGAGCGTTTTGTCACGAGGATAGGTAAAAGAAAATTTACCATCGGAGTCGGAAAGCGTTTTTTGGATGATGACAGGCGAAAAGTCCGCCAAGTAATCCGCTACTGTTGGGGAATTATCCAAGTTTGTCTTTTCTGTCTCTGCATGGGAATTGGCCTGCTCTAAATTAGCTTTTATGCCTTTGAGCTTACTGGTTTCTGCCGCAACTGCAGCCAATTTGATGGCGTCCAATTCGTCGTTTAATGAATTTAGCTTTTCAGCCATTTTCTCACGCATTTTTAACGCCGCAAAAAAAGCATCTGTTTTATCTACATCATGGGATAACTGTTCCACATAGTTAGTTTGACGCACATACTGTTTTAAAAGATTGTCCCATTGAGATTTTATATTAACACGGTCGGCATTTGTCTTGTAAGGTTTGTTGACCATGAACCAATCAAAATAAGCTTGGGCTTTGTCTGCATTTCCTAAAGCGGTAGCGACTTCTTGCTCTGCATTTGTGAGTTCTTGTCGCTTTGACGCCATTTCCAAATCAATAGCGGGTTGCTTCTTTTGCAAAAAGCCTGTGACTTGCGACTTTTCAATTAATAGAATCTCAACAGCCCCAAGTTTAACATTATCCGCGCCTTTAGTGACGATGAACACTTGACCCGACACCGTGGTTGCTTTGGGTTTGCATCCCGCCAGTCCGAGCATTCCGGCGGTTGCGACAAGCGCGATAATAATTTTTATTTTCATGGTTTTACTTTCAAGTAGATGTAATTCAACCGCCAATTGCCCCAATCGTCCATCCAAAAATGAATTCAGGAAAAGTGTCCGTTACCAATGCGGAATTCGGAATGCCGTAGCAGCCGACGCCTGCCGGGTCGTAGCACTTGGAGCGAAGACTGGTGAGCCGACTCAAACTTTCCCCTCGCCGGAATAATGAGCGGACTGACGTCCGCTGCTACGATTGGAATGGGGAGCGCGACCGTCCCGGTCGCAGGTCGCAACGTCCCGTTGCGACCATCTCTGCATTCGGCGGGACGCCGAACGCCGCAGGCGAGACGCCCGCGCTCCCCCCAATCGTCCATCCCAAAATGATTTCGCCGGCGGCAGTTCTCTTTACCCGGTGCAAGAGGAGTTGGTTTTCACCGGCAGGTAGGTCAGGCCTTGCGGATTTCCGGCCACAGCGGTTCCAGATCCGGGTCTTGCAGGGCCATGTGTTTTATTCTGTCGACATTGCCCAGTGTGCAGGCGTTATCCAGCCAGGCTTTGGCCGCATCCAAGTCACCCAATTGACAGTCATAGCACGCCAGGTTGTAGGCGATGATAGTTTCCTTGGGAAAGGTTCGCTGGGCTTGAATCAAAATTGCCCGGGCCTGGGGAATTCCCCCGCCGGTCTTCCGCCGGGTCGCATACGCCAGCGAAATCCAGGCGCCAGGTTGTTTTGGTTCCAGTTGGGTGAGGGTCCCGGCAATTTCCGCCGCCGCAGCCCATTTCCCGGCAGCGGCGTGAATGTCGAACTGGACGGCAAGCACGTCCGGATGGGACTGGAATTGCGGCGCGATTTTTTCAAATTCCGCGACAGCCTCCGCGACATTGCCCAATCCCAGCCAGCCGATGGCGGCTGACAGATAATGGCTGTCCGGTGGCTCCAGCGGCTTCATGGTTTATGTTGATTCGGTGTGCGCTCCGCCCGCAAGCCGGTTTGTGAAAAATTTAACCTGAACTTAACCGCCGAGACGCCCGTCCTCCGCAGTAGCCTCGCTACGGAGGGTGGACAAAGACGCAGAGGTTTGAACCACGGATAAACACGGATGGACACGGATTCATTTGCCGCACTCGTCGCGCCAAAATGAAATGACGGCGGAAAGAGGCACAGAAGGCACAAAAACATTTGACGCTAATTTCACCAATTCACACAAATTGAAAAGCCTGACAGGAGATTAGGCCGGAAACAACAAAGTTGGAGTATCTTTTACGCGTTCGGTATAAGCAGCAGTGGTTCTTTCTCCTTTCGCCACTCGGCGGGAATTCTTTCACGTCCCACGGAAAGCGCAACGATGCCGCCGACTATCGCTGCGTTCGTGTCACAATCTCCGCCTGCGGAAATTGTCAATGTAATGGCTTCCGTATAGTTGTCGAGATGGTTGGCCGCACACCACACCGCAAACGGCACGGTATCCGGAGCCGTGACAAGTGTGCCATTGCCCAGTGCTTTGGCCACGGCTTCCACCGGCACTGTGGTTGGAGTCTGGGATGCGATGAGAAGTCCGCGCCGGACTTTGCTCTCGGGCGTGTGCTCCAAGACCGCTTCAAACAGCCGGACTACGCGTTCTGCCGAATCAGCTTCGCGGAGTTGCCATGCTTTTGCAGCGGCGATGGCAATTGCAATCGTTCCAGCAACACCTTCAGGATGAGTGTGCGTGACAAGTGATGAAGCCCGCGCCTGTTCCACAGCGCGTGACAAGTCATTGGCGAAATAGGCTCCGAGCGGCGCAACACGCATCGCCCCGCCGTTTCCCATCGAACCCTGGCTGCCGAATGCCGAGGTAGCCCCTTGCCGCCAGTCGCCTCCACGAGTGATTTCGTTCATTTGCTTCCGCGTCATGCTGCCGTAACCGCGGTCAGGCTCCCGTTCAAAACGCCAGGCGAACCGGCGTGCCAGTTCGTCCTGATGGATGTGGCCGTAAAGCTTCAGCGTGTCCACAATTGAAAGTGCCATTTCCGTGTCGTCGGTGTGAAACCACGGACCCGCAGGCAATCCTCGCTCGATAATTCGGGCTGCGTCGGCGTGACGATACGCGAGCATCTCACCAATCGCGTCGCCGATGGCGAGACCTTCTAGTGAGAGCAAGGCTCGCTGCATTCGTTCGGAGTGGTCGGAAGACCGCTGAAAGAATTCGCTGCGCGGCAATTGTCCCAGCATCTCGCGGACTTTTGGCAACCAAAGTTTGCGGATCCAATCGTCACCGATTGGCCCAACACGATCCACCGTCCAGCCCGCGAACCTCAATTCATTGTGCATGGACCAAGCACGGTCCGCATTCGTGGAATGGATGATGACGGGACAAATCGGAAAATGGCCGGCGAGCAGCTTGGCTACTTCGAGGCCCGTGCCTGGATCGAAGGTTGCACCGGGTTGCGGGTCCAAATCGTGGTCGAGGGAAATGAGATGAACATCATCGAAGCAATTTTCACATTCAGCGATCATCGTCGGAGCGTCATGCCAGATATGCAACTGCCAATCTTCGCCGAGTTCACGAACAGCCGATTTGAAACCAGCAATTCGCTCGTCGTTATCTTCCAGGAGGAGAATCGTTTTCATCCGAACGCGCCCACTTCTGCTGAACGTGGCGAGCCTGACGCATTTTCCGGGCAAAGGCAAACAGATTGGAAGGCTAAAGGCTGAAGGCAGGGAATGGGAGTTAGGATTCCGTCTCCTCTTCGTCGGCGTGGAAGCCAATCCGACGACGCTTCGGCTCCGGCTTGGGCGGCGGGTCAAGGATGTCCATGACGCGCTGTAGGACTTCCACAATGGCTGTTTCGTGGAGGTCGAGGCGGCTTTTGAGTTCCTTCTCCAATTGCGCCAGCTTGCGGCCAAGTTGCCGGTTGTCCGAGAGCACAGAGCGCATCTTGAGGAAGGCGCGTACGACATAGACACTCATTTGCACGGCCTGCGGACTATTCAGAACGTTGGCGGCCATGATGGCGCCGTGCTCGGTGAAGGCGTACGGTCGGTATTTGATATTCTGCCCACGCTTCAAGGTCGCAATTTGCGACCTTGAACGCAGCCACGCCTTTGCTTCGCCTTCGGTCAGACGAAACAGAAAATCCGCGGGGAAACGCTCCGCATTGCGCCTGACCTGCTCGTTGAGCCGCTTCGTAGGAACGCCGTAAATGCGCGCCAAATCCACGTCCAGAATCACCTTCTCACCCCGCACTGCGAGGATCAAAGGCTCCACCGGTTCCAGGGCAACGGGTCTCAGATTGTTCTTCATGGTCGTTCAAGGCCGTAAATTATGACCATGTTGATCCCAGCGTTCCAGATGTTCGAACACCATCGGCGTTCTCCCGGAATTTTGGCTCAGGGAAGTTCGCATTTGAAATTGTTTGCCATACCCATTTTCAACTTCTGATTCCTGCCATCTTCCAACTTCGCTTCGCGTCAGAACGGCAGTTTGTCCTTCTTGCGGTAGGCCAGGCCCTGAAATTGTGCGACGAGTTCGCCCAGGTCGTCCTTTATCTCGATGGCATACGAGCCGACCTTGAAGTTCTTGGACACTTCCCGGGCGTCGGCCCAGAGCGTGCCGGTGGTGGCGGCTTTCATGAAGGTGATGCTCACGTTGAGGGCCACGGACACCGTCCCGTGCGAATTGCAGGCGGCGGCAAAGGCGAAATCCGCCAGCGTAAAGATGGCCCCGCCATGGACTGTTCCCAAGCCGTTCAAATGGTGCGGATGCAGCGTCATCTTCGCCCTGGCATTGCCGTTGCCTGCCTCGAGCAGTTCGATGTTGTTGCGCGCGGCGAACTGGTCGCCTTTGAAAAATTCCTTGATTGCTTTCATGCTCAAATGCGTGACGTGTGTCGTGTGACGTGTGACGTGTATTCCCCACCTCGTCACCCGTCACTCGCCACTCGTCACTCGTCACCCCTTGAGCCGCTTCGTGAGTTCTTCGCTGCCGACGGTGTTGATGTTTCGCTCCTTGAGCACACGCAACGCGGTGTTCGGGTCGCTGAACCGGAACAGCAATAGCGCGTGGCCGCTCTTGGTCCGGCCGGTGAGCGAGTAGGCGTATTCGACGTTGATGCCGGTGCCTTCGAGGGCGTCGAGGATTGCCGCCAGCCCGCCGGGCTGGTCCGCCACTTCCAGCGCGATGACCTCGGTGACCTTCACGGCAAAGCCGTTCCGCTGCAACAGCCGCCGCGCCTTGTCGGTGTCCTCCACCACCAGGCGGAGGATGCCGAACTCGCGGGTGTCGGCCAGCGAGCAGGTCTGGATGTTGATATCGGCCTTGGCCAGCAGCCGGCACGGAGCGCTGAGGGCGCCGGGTTTGTTTTCCAGAAAAACGGAAAGTTGTTTGATTTTCATAAGTTCGCCTTTCTCGGGGTTACATGATGCGTTTGTCAATGACGCGTTTCGCCTTGCCTTCGCTGCGTTGCAGGGTGCGCGGGGCCACCAGTTTCACGGCGGGACGCAGGCCGGTGATGGTTTCGATGGAATGGACCAGCCGTTTTTGCATCTGTTCCATGGCGCTCACGGTGTCGCTGAACGCATCGGCGGTCACTTCCACCTGCACTTCCAGGGTGTCGAGGCCCCTCTGGCGGTCCACAATGATCTGGTAGTGAGGCAGCGTGCCCTCCACCTTCAGCAACGCGGCTTCGATCTGCGACGGGAACAGGTTGACGCCGCGGATGATGAGCATGTCATCGCTGCGCCGGCCAATGCGGCGGATGCGACGGAGCGTGCGGCCGCAAACGCAGCGGGTGGGTTCGAGCGAAGTAATATCCCGCGTCCGGTAGCGGATCATCGGCATGGCCCGCTTGCAGAGCGTCGTCAGCACCAGTTCGCCTTCCATGCCATCGGGCAATGGCTCGAGCGTCTTCGGATCAATGATTTCGGGATAGAACATGTCCTCGAAAATGTGCGGGCCGGCCTGATGCACGCACTCCATCGCCACGCCCGGCCCGGCGATTTCGGACAGCCCGTAAATGTCATACGCCTTGATGCCGCTGCCGGCCTCGATGCGTTCGCGCATGTCTTCCGTCCACGGTTCGGCCCCGAACACGCCGGTGCGCAGCGGCAGTTCCTTCATGTTTATTCCCATTTCGGTGGCGCGGTCAATCAGGTGCAGGAAATAACTGGGTGTGCAGCAGATGACGGTGACGCCGAAATCCTTCATGAGCATGAGCTGGCGGTCGGTGTTGCCGCCGGAGATGGGAATGACGCTGGCGCCGAGCGCTTCCGCGCCGTAATGCAGGCCGAGGCCGCCGGTGAACAGGCCGTAGCCGTAGGCGACCTGGACGATGTCGCCGTTATGCACGCCGCACGCCGCGAGGCTGCGAAGCACGGCCCGCGTCCAGTCATTGAGGTCTTCCTGCGTGTAGGCCACGACGATGGGTTTGCCGGTGGTGCCGCTCGACGCGTGAAAACGCACGATCTCCGACATCGGGCTGGCGCATAGGCCGAACGGATACGTGTCGCGCAAGTCCGTCTTGACCGTGAACGGCAGTTTGACGATGTCGTCCAGTGTCCGCAGGTCGGACGGCTTGAGTTTCTGTTCGTCCATGCGTTTGCGGAACAGGGTGACATGGTCGAACGCGCGCTGGACCATGTCTTTCAGGCGGGTGAATTGCACGTCGCGCAACTGGGCCGGCGGCAGATAATCCACCGCGCTGGCGGGGTGCATGGGAGGAATTTCGCGGTTCTTGCTCATAGGCGGTAATCAGGTTTTTTGGGGGGACTGACCGGCGCGGCCGGCGAGGAATGCCTGGTGGTTGGCGTCAAAGAATTCGGCGGGAAAACCTTCGCGCAAGGCTTCCAGCCACCCGGCTTCTGGCAACGGCAAATGCACACTCAACGCGCCGAGCAGCGCCACGTTCAGTGTTTTCTTGTTCGGCAGTTTGCCGATGGCGACCGCGTCCGGCGTGATCAACATCCCGTCGGGTTTGAGATAATGCTTGTGCGGTTCCACCTGCGTCGGTTCGAGCACGAGCAGATAATCCGCCTCGCCCGGCGGCACCATGGGGCTGAGCACGATCTGGCCAAAACGCACGTCGCTGGTGACCGAACCGCCGCGCTGGCTCATGCCCTTGATTTCGCTTTTCTTCACGTCAAAGCCGGCGCGCAACGCCGCGTCGGCGAGAATGTCCGACGCCTTGAGCACGCCCTGGCCGCCAAGCCCGGCCACCACCACGTTGATCAGCCGGCCGCGCATGGGGCCTCCTTCTTTTCGCACTCGCATTGTTCCAGTTCGCGCAGCCGTTTGACGATGAGAATGCACGGCCGGCGGGCGATGATGACGCACAATTCCCTGCTCGCGAGGCATTCGTCCAGGGTGCGCTCAAATTCGTTTGATCCGGAGCGCGGCTCGACCACGTGCACACGCTTCACGCCGAGCGAACGGGCCAGGTCTTCCAGCACGAGTTTGTTGGTCCGCTGGTGGTTGAGCTTCCGGCCGGTCCCGGGATGTTCCTGGTGGCCGGTCATGGCCGTGGTGGCATTGTCAAGAATGATGAGCACGTGCCCGTCGGGCGGCGGGTTATAGACCATCTCCACCAGACCGCTGATGCCGCTATGCACAAATGTGCTGTCGCCAATGACACTGACCACGCGTCGCGCCTGTTCCGGCGGCAACACATGACGCAAGCCCAGTCCCACGCCGAGGCTCGCGCCCATGCAAACGCAGGAATCCATGGCTTCAAAAGGTTTCAGCACGCCCAGCGTGTAGCAGCCGATGTCGCCGGCCACAATGCAATCGCGCTGGCGCAGTGCCTCGAACACCAGGCGATACTGGCACGCGTCGCACAGTTGCGGCGGCTTGCCCGGCGGCTGCGCCAGTTCGGTGCTGGAGTCGTTATTGAGAATCCGCCGCACGCGCGGCACGTTGAGTTCGCCAAAACGGTACATCTCCGCCTTGCCGTCAACCTTGATTCCCGCCGCGCGGATGGCCTCCACGAGGTACGGATCGCCCTCCTCGATGACGATGCACCGTTTCACGCTTTTGACAAACGCGGCGATCTTTTTCATTGGCAGCGGATGGGTGAAGCCGAGCTTGAGCACGCTCGCTTCCGGCGCGGCTTCGCGGACGTGCATGAAGGAAATGCCCGAGGTAATGATCCCCAGTTTTTTGTCGCCGGGTGTAACGCGATTGAGGGAACAGGTTTCATTCCATTCCTCGATTTCGGCGAGTTTCTGGCGCAGCCGTTTGTGCGCGGGGCGGGCGTTGGCCGGAATCATCACGCGCGCACGGATATCGCGCTCGAATTTCGGTGCCTTCGGCGTTCCGCCTGGAGCGCGCGGCTGCACGACGGTGTAACTGTGGCAGACGCGTGTCGTGGCGCGGAGGATCACCGGCAGCTTCCAACGTTCGGAAATTTCAAACGCGGCAAGCAGAAAATCGTAGGCTTCCTGCGAATCCGACGGTTCGAGCATCGGCACGCTGGCGGCGACGGCATAATGGCGGTTGTCCTGCTCGTTCTGGCTCGAGGCCATTCCGGGATCGTCCGCGGATATGACGACCAATCCCCCGCTCACGCCGGTGTAGGCCACGGTGAACAGCGGATCGGCGGCAACATTGAGACCGACATGTTTCATGGTCGCCATGGCGCGGGCGCCGGCAAAAGCCGCGCCGATGGCGACTTCAAGGGCGACCTTTTCGTTGGGCGACCACTGGCCGTATCCGCCCAGTTCGGAGAACCGTTCCAGGATTTCGGTGGAGGGCGTGCCGGGGTAACCGGCGCCGAGCGCCACGCCGGCATCACGCGCGGCCAGCGCAATGGCTTCGTTGCCACTCAAGAGTTGTCGTTTGGGTGATGGCATGTAATTCGCAGTGGCTCAAGGTTTGGTTGAGTGCAACAAAAAGAGCCGATGATGACAAGCGCGGTTTTTACGGTGTCAGGACCGGGCCGAAGTCTGGCGCTCAAAACCTGATTTTTCCGCAATTTTGACAACCCTTTTCTGGGAATCACGAACAGGAATTTTGTGCATTAAATCACCTGCTTTCTGTAAAAATGGGCTTATCTGGGCTGGACACGCCGGAAATTGTTTCTAATTCTAATCCCAATTCCGCGAACTGGATGTCCGTAATACACCCGGCGCGTCGCCGGGATCCGGGAACAGTCGTGGAAGCGAAAAACTAAAATCAAGTATTCAATCCTGAATCAGACCTGAAAGCTGAATCTTATGTTGAACACCAAAATGAAACTGACGTTGGGTCTTGCCGCGCTGGCCGCGGCGACCGCCCTGGCTCAAACTCAAACCAACGCGCCTGCCGGTGCAACTTCTGCCCCGCCAGCCGAGGCGGCGGCTGCCGCACCGGTCGCGGCCACTCCGGCGCCACCGCCGCCGAGCGCCTTCGACAATTGGGCGAAGGAGGTCAAGAACCCGGTGGACTGGTTCAGTTGGGGGGGCGATTTCCGGGTGCGCAATGAGTACTTCAACAATGCGTTGAGCCTGGGTTCGGGTCCCGGCAGCGGGCCATTTGGCCCCGTGCATGAACAGGACTATTTCCGTTTTCGTGGCCGGATTGGGGCCAGCTTTTTCCCGGCAATATATACGAGCATTACAAACGACCTGAGTTTTAACGTCCGTCTGGCCGCTGAACCGCGGGAGTTCTTGAAAAACTCGACCATGGACACATACTTCGAAAAATCGGGCATGCAGTGGCGCTACGGGATTATTGACACCCTTAACGTGCAATGGAAGAAACCGATGGACCTGCCTGCCACCGTGACGGTTGGCCGCCAGGATATTAACCTGGGTGACAACTGGCTGTTTGGAGACGGCACGCCCGAGGACGGGTCCTTCACAGCTTTCCTCGATTCCGCCCGCGTCACCGTCGATCTGAAAGAGCAGCACACCACTATTGATGCCATTGGCATTGTCCAGTACGGGCGGCCCGACGCCTGGCTGCCCACCATCGGCCCCTCCACCACACAGGGTGAAAACCCGAACGCGTATCTCCTGACGGACCAAAACGAAAAGGGCGCGGTTCTGTATATCGCCAACAAGAGCCTGCCGACAGCCAACCTGGACGGCTTCTTTATCTACAAACACGACTCGGCCCTCAACAACCATCCATTCTCGATATTCTCTGACAACGCGGACATCTACACTTTTGGCGGCCGCGTTTCGGGTTTGGTGGAGGAGCACTGGAACTATTCGGCGGAGGGGGCGTATCAGTTCGGAAGGAAACAATATCAGTATAATCTTGTGCCGGCCCCGTTGGACGAAAACTATCACGACCTCAACGCTTTTGGAGTGAAAAGCAAGATCAGCTACCTCTTCAAGGACAAAATGAACGACCAGTTGAGTATGGTTTTTGAGTTTCTTTCCGGGGATAATCCAAAAACGGGGAACGACGAAATGTTCGACGTGCTGTGGGGCCGGTACCCGCAGTGGAGCGAGATGTACAACATTTACAGCTACGTTAACGAGACGCGCGTAGGGCAAACGGCCAATCTCATACGTTTTGGCCCGACTTGGAGTGTGGACCCGATCAAGGACATGAATTTCAGCCTCAGCTATAACGCGTTGTTTGCGGATCAGGATGTGCCCACTCAAGCGACTGTGCCTACTGCATTCACGGGGACGGGGAACTTTCGCGGCCATTACCTCCAGTCAATCATCAAATATAAGTTCACCAAGCGCCTGAGCGGCCTCCTCATGGGCGAATGCCTCTTCCCAGGCGACTACTACGTCAGCCGGGGCATGATGGATTTCCTGCGCGCCGAAATAATGTACACGTTCTAACCACCATCAGGCCATTCAAAGCAAGCTGCCCATGAAAAAAAATCTTCTCCTCATCGCCGGTGCCTGCGGGATTGGCCTGCTGTTGTTCGCCTCAACCGGTTCCGCGGCGGTGGACGAAACCAAACCCATCAGGATCGGCGCCATCTTCTCCGTCACCGGCCCGGCGTCCTTCCTCGGCGCGCCGGAATCCAAGACGGCCCAGATGCTGGTTGACAAGATCAATGCCTCGGGCGGCGTGCTTGGCCAGAAGCTAGAACTGATCATCAAGGACAGCGGAGGCAGCCCCGAGAAGGCCGTCTCGTTTGCCAAGCAGTTGATCGAAGAAGACAAGGTGCTGGCCATCATCGGCCCGTCCACCAGCGGCGAAACCATGCAGATCAAAAAACTCTGCGAAGAAAACCAGATGATACTCGTTTCTTGCGCCGCAGCGGATGCCATCGTCAATCCCCTGGCCAAATATGTCTTCAAGACACCGCAAAAAGACAGCCAGGCGGCGACCTGGATCTACCGCACGATGAAGGAGAAAGGCATCAGCAAGATTGCCATCCTGACCGGCAACGACGGCTTCGGCGCCTCCGGCAAGAAACAGCTCGAGGACCTGGCCAAAACCGAAGGCATCGAAATTGTGGCCAACGAGGTCTATGACAAACAGGCGACCGACCTGACTGACATCCTGACGAAGGTCAAGGGCACACCGGGCGTCCAGGCCGTGGTGAACTGGTCCATTGTTCCCGCCCAGTCCATCGTCGCGAAGAACATGAAGCAGCTCGGCATGACCATTCCGCTTTTCCAAAGCCACGGTTTCGGCAACCGCAAATATGTCGAGCAGGCGGGCGTGGCGGCGGAAGGCATCCTGTTCCCGGCGGGCCGGCTGCTGGTGGTGGACGAACTGCCCGACAGCAATCCGCAAAAGCAGTTGCTGGCCACCTACAAGAAGGATTACGAAGCCGCCTACAAGGAGGATGTGAGCACCTTTGGCGGGCATGCCTACGATGCGATTTTGATTGTGACCGAGGCGCTCAAGAAAGCCGGCACGACCGATCGCGATAAAGTGCGGGATGCCATTGAGAACCTTCACGGACTGGTGGGTACGGCGGGCATTTACAATTTTTCCGCCACCGATCACACGGGGTTGGACCTTAATGCGTTTGAAATGCTGACGGTCAAGGACGGCAAGTTTACGATTTATAAAAAATAACCGGATTGGTTCGGTGGTAGCAGGTTCCTCCAAGGCCCCGGCGGGAAACCGACCGGGGCCTTCTGTCCGGAAGGACTGACGATGGAAAACGGAAGTCTGGCATTACAGTATTTGTTGTCGGGCGTAACCAAGGGCAGCATCTATGCCGTGGTGGCCATCGGGTTCAACTTGATTTACAGCGCCACGGGGGTCCTGAATTTTGCCCAGGGCGAGTTCGTGATGCTGGGCGGGATGGTGGCGGTGACACTGGCATATTACGTTCCGTTGCCCGTGGCGGTGGCGGGCGCGGTGGCCATCGTGGCGCTCGTCGGATGTTTGCTCGAGATTCTGTTCTTCCGAAAGCTGCGGCGGCATTCCGTGCTGCACCTCATCATCATCACCATCGGGCTGTCCATTGTCATGCAGGAGGCCGCCCTGCACATCTGGGACGAGAAGGTCCGTTCCCTGCCCTACTTCACCGGCAACGAGGTGTCGTCCCTCAAATTTCTCGGTGCGGCGATTTCACCGCAGGTGTTGTGGGTCCTGGGAACGGTCGCGGTCACGGTGACCCTGCTGCACTTCTTTCTCAAATATTCCCTGCCCGGCCGCGCCATGCGCGCGTGTTCGTCGAATCCCGACGCCGCCATGCTCGCGGGCATCAACATCCAGAACATGCGCACGCTGTCGTTCGGCCTGAGTGCCGCGCTGGGCGCGCTGGCGGGTTGCGTCATTTCGCCCATCACCATGACGCACTACGAAATGGGCGCGCCGCTGGCCATTAAAGGATTCGCCGCGGCCATTCTCGGCGGCATGGGCAGTCCGATGGGTGCGGTGGCGGGCGGGTTGATGGTCGGCATTCTGGAGGCGTTCGCCGTGAGCCGGCTGCCTGCGGCTTACAACGACGTCGCCGCGTTCGCCGTGTTGTTGCTGGTTTTGTTCATCCGGCCGCACGGCCTGTTTGGCCGGCCCGGCGGAGAAAGCGTAAGGGAATACTGACTTAAAATCCGAAAACCGAATGACGAAATCCGAAACAAATCCGAATGACGAAATCCGAGGCGAGCTGATTTGGAGTGCGGTGGCAGAGCGCAGCGGCGACACCGCTTTGGACATACCCGGGGTAATTTCAAAAGCGGCGTGGCGCTTCGCTTCCCGCCGCAGTCCAAAAATGTTCGCAGCTCGAATGAGACTTGTGTTTTGTTTTCCAGCATTGCTGTTGCCTTGTGCCTTATGACCCGCTTCCGCCAACTACTGCCATTCGTCTTCTTCGCCCTCGCGCTGGTCGCGATGCAATCTGTTCTGGGTGCGGCGGGAAGGGAATACTGCCTGACGCAACTCACCATGTCGCTTTACTATGCCATTGTCGTCATCGGCCTGTGCTTGGTGATGGGCTACGCCGGACAGGTGTCGCTCGGGCATGGCGCGTTCTTTGCCATCGGCGGCTACACATCGGCCGTACTGACGACTCATGATTTCTCCCGGTTCAACGCCGCCTCCTGGGCCGGCGCACTCCGGCAGGCGCACCTGTTGGTGGCAAACGACGACCTTTACGGCAACCCGATCGTCACCGCCTCCCCGTGGGCCGCCTTCTTGGCGGCCATGCTCGTGACGTTGGTCATCGCGAGCCTGATCGGCTATCCCGCGCTCCGGCTCAAAGGCCATTACCTCGCCATGGCCACGCTCGGCTTCGGCCTGATCGTTTACAAAACCGTCCTCGGCACCGCCCTCTTCGGCGCGGCGGACGGCATCAACGGCGTGCCGGAATGGAAGCTGGGCTTTGGCCTGACGGTGTCAGGCCGGAGCGCCCTGCGCGTTGAAAATTACTATGTCGCCGGCGCCTTGGTGCTGGTGCTGCTCGTGCTGTTGCGCAACCTTATCCATTCCCGCGTCGGCCGCGCGTTGCAGGCCATCCACGACCGCGAGACTGCCGCCGGCGCGATGGGCATCAACACCGCCGCCTACAAACTGCGCGCCTTCGTGTTGAGTGCGCTGCTCGCGGCAATGGCCGGCGTGTTCTTCACGCATTACACCGGCGGCATCGGGCCGTCGGAAGCCAGCGCGTTCAAGTCAGTGCGCTACGTCGCGTTGGCTGCGTCCGGCGGCATGGCAAGCCTCTGGGGCGTCACCGGCATGAGCACCCTGTTGAACTACCTGTCGTTCCGCGGCCTGTTCGGCAGTTATGACAACGCCGTGTTCGGTGTAATTCTCATCACCATTGTTTCGCTCGCGCCGGAAGGTCCGCTCAAGCCGCTGGGGCTGTGGGTCGGGCGGCTGGTAGGGATGCGTTCCACCGCGTCCCAAACAAAACAAAACAATGGGGACACGGTGGAACGTGTCCCTACCACGGTTATCTGACATGACGCTGCTTGAAGTAAAACATGTCCGGCGCAGTTTCGGCGGCCTCGTGGCGGTGAACGGGGTTTCGTTCTCGGTCAACCCGGGCCGGATCAAGGCGGTCATCGGCCCCAACGGCGCGGGCAAGACGACCCTGTTCAACATCATCTCCGGCCTGCTCAAGGCCGACGCCGGGCAGGTCACTTTCAAGGACCGCTCCATCACCGGTTTCAAGCCGTATCAAATCGCCCGCGCGGGGATTTCGCGGACGTTCCAGAATCCCAGCCTGTTCTTCCAAATGAGCGTTCTGGAAAACGTGATGGTGGGTCGGCACCGCCGCTCGGGCCGGGAATTCGCCGCCTGCTGCCTGCGCCTTCCCGGCCAGCCGAAGGAGGAACGTTCCATCCGTGAAGCCGCGCTGGCGCAACTGGATTACGTCGGCCTCGCTCATCTCGCCGGGTTCCCGGCCGGCGGTCTCTCTTTCGGGCAGCGCCGTATGGTGGAACTGGCCCGCGCGCTGGCCACCGATCCCGAACTGCTGCTGCTCGATGAGCCCGCCAGCGGACTGAACACCCGGGAAAAGGAAAACCTTGGCGCGCTTATCCGCCGCATCCGCGACCGCGGCGTCACCGTGCTCCTGGTCGAGCACGACATGACCCTGGTGATGGATTTGTCGGACGACATCCTCGTGCTGCACAACGGCACGATCATCGCCGAAGGTTCGCCGGTAACGATTCAAAGCGATCCGAAAGTCATCAGCACTTACCTGGGCGGGGAATTCCGCCCGCCCGAGGAAGTTGAACTGGCCCTGCTGACCGGGGAGCGACCGGACACTGCCCCCGGAGCGCGAGTTGTCCCAACTCGCAGCAGCCCGGTTGGCGAAGGAGCGGTCCGATGAAAAATATTTACGGCAACAAATGCGTTCGCGGGCGCTGCGGCTTGAGACAAGCCGCGCTCCGTTCCTGAAATGTTATTGCAGGTCAAAAATTTGAGATGCAGCTACGGCAGCCTTGAGGTTGTCCACGGCATCAGTCTGCACGTGTGCGCCGGCGAGATCGTCGGCCTGCTCGGGGCGAACGGCGCGGGCAAATCCTCGCTGCTCAAGTCCATCATCGGCCTGCTGCCGCCGCGGCAGGGCGACATCTTCATTGATGGCCGGCCCACGCACGGCCAGCCCGCCTGGCGCAGCATCAGCAATTCCACCGTGCTCGTGCCGGAAGGCAAAATGATTTTTGCCGACATGACCGTGCGCGAGAACCTGCTCATCGGCGGTTACCACAATCCCGACCGCAACCTGCAGCTCGACATCGTGCTCGACCGTTTCCCGCGGTTGCGCGAGCGGATTCACCAGTTGGGCGGCACGTTGTCCGGCGGCGAACAGCAGATGCTGGCGCTGGGCCGCGCGCTAATGGCCCGGCCCAAATTGTTGTTGCTCGACGAACCTTCGCTGGGCCTCGCGCCGCTCATGGTCCGGGAGGTGTTCGGCGAAATCCTCAAGATGAAGGACCTCGGCATGACGGTGCTGCTCGTGGAGCAAAACGTCATCGGTACCTTGCAGATCGCCGACCGCGCCTATGTGATGGAAACCGGCGAAATCATTTTGGAAGGAGAAGCCGCCGACCTCCTGTACAACCCGGAAATCAAGCGCGCCTACCTCGGCAAAGGCGGCAAGGAGGTCTGGTTATGAGGCGAGGAAAACATCCAACAGCCAACATCGAACATCCAACACCCAATGTTCCCACGATGTCCAATTGCCAGCCATTGGAGGTAGGACGCGTCACTCCGTGCGCGCCGTCGGGGAAAAACCATAAGCGTCGGTTGGAAGTTGCGGCGCGCAGGGGACTGCGCGCCCTACCATCCCAATCAGGTTCAGCAGCGCAAATCGCAGATTGCAAATTCTCGACTTTCGACTCTCGACCTTCGACTCAGATTGCCAGGCCTCTGTTCTTTCGTAATTTCTCAACCCCATCCTTTTTATGAACGTCTTCGATCGCCGTTACGAAATGATGCCGCGCGCCGAACTGGAACAACTCCAGCTCGAACGCCTGCAGGCCCTCCTCGTCCGCCTCAAACGCAACGTCCGCCGTGCCCGCGAAAAAATCGGCGACACCCGCGTCGAGTCGCTCGCCGACCTGGCGCGTCTGCCGTTCACCACGCCGGAAGACATGGTGGACAGTTTTCCCTACGGCATGTTCGCGCTGCCCATGCGCGAAATCATCCGGCTGCACACCACCGTCGGCCCGCAGGGCAAACCGCTCGTCATCGGCCACACGCGCAATGACCTGGCCCAGTGGGGCCGGCTTGTCGCCCGCCAGCTCGTGGCCATCGGCGTGACCGCCAACGACGTGGTCCAGATGTGTTTCGGCGGCGGCGTCTATGGCGCGGCCGGTTACCTCTTTGGCGCGCAGGTCATCGAAGCGTCCGTCATCGCCGAGGATTCCGCCCACGTGGATTATCAGATTGCCACGTTGCAAAACTTCCAGCCCACCGTCCTCATCACCACGCCAGGCAACGCCCTTGACCTCATGCAGGTGATGGAACAGCGCCGCTTGGACCCGCAATCACTCCACATCCGCACCGTCCTGCTCTCGCGCCCGGTGGACCACGAAACCCGCGAACGGCTGGCCGCCGGGTTGTTCGCGAGGGTGCAATGCAACTTCGGTCTTGGCGAAATCCTCAATCCTGGCCTGTGCGTGGAATGCAGCGCCGGACACTTCCACGTCCATGAAGACCATTTTCTCGCCGAAGTGCAGGACGGTGAACTGGTGTTGACAACGCTTTGCCGCGAAGCCCTGCCCCTGCTCCGCTATCGCACCCGGGTTCGCTGCGAACTCACCCGCGAGAAATGTTCCTGCGGCCGCAGCGGCGCCAGAATCGTGCCCGGCGAGCGGCTCGATGGCCGCCTGCGCGTCAACGAAACCCCGCTTTACGAGGGCCAGATTGCCGGAGTCCTCGCCCGGACCAAGGCCGCCGGGCAGCCCTTCACCTTCACCGTGTCCGAGCGGCGCATTGTGGTTTCTGTTGAAATTTCCGACGACCTGTTCGCCGATGCCGTCGGGCTAATCGAAGAACTCACGCGCGAAATTGAGTCCGAGTTCCTGGCGCGGCTGGGCATCGAAGCGGACGTGCGCTTCATTTCGCCCCGCTCCCGCGCCGGGGTGGATACCGAACTGGATGCCGACAGCAAGACAGAGGATTGATTCGTAATCGTTCTCGTTCTCGTCCTCGTCCTCGGTGCCAGCTCGCGAAGACGCTCGCTCCACCCAGAATGCAAGCCACATCCCACCCGCCATCGTGCAGTAAAACTTGACGCGCTATTCATTTTGGGGTGGAGTAGTAGGCACAATTATCAAATCAGGCGTTGAGTCATGTTTTGGGATCAAAAAATTGAAACGCTTGAGCGCGCCGCGCTGGAGCGGCTGCAGCTTAAACGTTTGCAGGAAACGGTCCGGCGCGTGGCCGCGCACGTGCCGTTCTACCGGCAGAAATTCGCCGAACTGGGCGTGAAGCCGGAGGATATCCGGTCGCTCGCCGACCTGCGCCGCCTGCCCTTCACCACCAACGCCGACTTGCGCGACAACTATCCCACCGGCCTGCTGGCCGTGTCTTACGACGCCACCCTCCGCCTGCACACTTCCAGCGGCACGACCGGCAAACCCAAGGCGCTGTTTTTCTCGCGGCAGGATGTGGACAACGCCGCCGAACTGTGCGCGCGTTCGTTCGTCATGACTGGCATCACGCAGAAGGACGTGTTCCAGAACATGATGACCTACGGCATGTTCACCGGCGCGCTGGTCACCCACTACGGCGCGGAGAAAATCGGCTGCCTCGTCATCCCCGCCGGCCCGGGCAATTCCGAGCGGCAGTTGATGCTGATGCAGGATTTTCGGACGACGTTCATCCACCTCACGCCCAGCTACGCGCTCTACCTTGCGACCTTTCTCGAAAAACACGGGGTTGACCCGCGGCGCGATCTCGCGTTGCGCAAGGCGTTCGTGGGCGCCGAAGCTTACACTGAGGAAACCTGTCGCAAAATTGAAGAGGGCCTCGGCCTTGACGTTTACAACTCCTACGGCCTTTCGGAAATGAACGGGCCGGGCATCGCATTCGAGTGCGTGCACAAACAGGGCATGCACCTCTGGGAGGACCATTTCCTCCTTGAGATCATTGACCCGCAGACCGGCGAACTGCTGCCCGACGGCGAAGCCGGAGAACTGGTGATGACGACGCTCTGCCGCGAAGCCATGCCCCTGCTCCGCTACCGCACCCGCGATATCACGTCCATCATCACCAAGCCCTGCTCCTGTGGGCGCACGCATCGCCGCATGAACCGCATCGCCGGCCGTTCGGACGACATGCTCATTGTGCGCGGCGTGAACATCTACCCGCAGCAGATCGAGCGCGTCCTGATGGCGCAGTCAGGGGTGGGCAGAAATTATCTGATCGCGCTGGAGGGCCTTGACGAGATGACGATCAAGGTGGAACTGGCGGAAGCCGGTTTCGAGGGACAGGTGGAGCAGCTCATGAAATTGCAGAACCATCTGACCGAAAAATTACGCGCGGAAATCCTCATCAAACCACAGGTCCAGCTCCTGCCGCCCGGTTCGCTGCCGGTGAGTGAAGGCAAGGCCAAACGCGTGATTGACAACCGCAAAATGTAAAGCAACCGGATGAAAAGGAACCACGATCCCAAAATCGCACACGACCGCCTTGAATCACATTGGACGGTGTACAGCGCGATAGCGTCTTGGAGTGCGGCAGCCCTCTGCCGCTTTGGGAACAATCGTAAACCGGGCGAAAGCGCCAGAGGACTGGCGCAGTCCAAAACCGGGCGGCTCTTTTCGTGGTTCACGGAAACGACCAAGGCGAACCTTCCAGCTTAAATTCCAAGAAAGGAATCTCAAATGAACGACGTCAAACTGGTGGCTGCTTTTGCCGAGAACAAACCCGGGCAGGTCGCCCACTTCACCAAAATCCTCGCCAGCGCCAACATCAACATCCGCTGGCTCGCCGTGGCCAGCACCGGCCCGTTCGGCGTGATGAAATTCCTCGTCAGCGATCCGGAGATGGCCTGCCAGGCCCTCAAACACGAAGGCTTCGTCACCAAACTGGTGGACGCGCTCGCCATTGAAGTCCCGGACAAGCCCGGCGGATTGCATGCCGTGGCCGATTGTCTGGCCAGCCACAACATCAACCTCGACAACGCCTCCGGTTTCATCACCAACAATCGCGCCATCATGGTCCTCGAAGTCCCCGACGCGGCCAGGGCGCGCGACGTCCTGCAAAAGCAGGGTTTCCGCGTGTTGACGCAAATGGAACTGCCGGTGTAGCGGTCGTTCCGCGGCCATTTGAAGTTGGATGTTGAATGCCTGCTCGCGCGAAGCGGAGTTCGATGTTAAACCGCGTGGCGACCTGTCCATCGAAGCTTTAGCGAAAGTTGGACCTGTCCATCATAGTTCCGCTTTGCGGGACGACGGTGGAAGCTTTACGCGGTCTTGCCGCGTGGCGAAGCTTTACGCGGCGTTCCCCATCAACGCCATAAACCATGCCGGTGGCCGGATTGGTTTGCCTTGGGTATCGGTGAACGCGTGGATCGTGTAGCCGCGAACAACCGGGCTGCCGGTCTCGTTCCGGGTAATTTCCACGTCGAAACGCAACCTCGCCCGCCCTTGCAATTCCACGGTTGAAGTGATGCGCAACAGGTCGTCATATCGCGCGCCGCCCTGAAATTCGAGATGCGCCTCCACCAGCGGCAGGAAAACGCCTTTTTCCTCCAGCTCGGCGTAAGACATCTGCAACCGGTTCCGCATTAATTCCGTCCGCCCGCACTCGAACCATTCCAGCGCGCGCGAATTGTAGAACGTTCCCATCTGGTCCGTTTCACTGTAACGAACACGCAACTGAAGCACATCTTTGAGTTTGTTCATGGCTCTCTACCGGATGCGGCGCAAAGTGGGACAGGCATCCTGCCTGTCGGCCTTGCAGTGGCATTTCCAACGGAGCTTTGCTGATGTTTCACAACCTGTTTCCATAGAGACAGGCTGGAAGCCTGTCCCACCTTTCGCAAAACCCTTGCCAGGCAACCATAACGAAACTGCGATCCGGGTTCCATCGCAAAGTGGGACGGTCATCCGCTCGCTGCCCTTTGACCCTTCCCAAATCCGGCGGCATCCCCGGGTTTCGGCAACAGCCGCGCGCCCGCCTCACTTCCCATTCCACCACACCCGGATGTCATCCGCGGCTTGATGCGCGAGCGAAGGGAAGCTCCGAACCGCCTCACGCAACTCCGGGAAATAATGGACGGCCAGCCATAGGAGGGCGGCGACAACCGCGAGCCAGACCACCGCATCCAGAAGAAACACGACGGGCCAGGCCCATCTCGGTCGTCCCAAACCTCGATAGCACGCGTGTCGCGCCACTTTCAGTGGACACGCGACTATGCCGTAGGCGATGAACAGCACCAGCGCCGCGACCCACACCGGCACGTTTGCCGGTAGCCCCAGCCCAAACACGGCGCCGGTCGCCAGGAGTGAGATCAAGGCGCAGATCCACAGGACCTTCGCCCCGCCGTGCAGTAACGAGAGCAAGGGCAGTGCGTAGCCCATCCCGGGATGAAAGGGAGCATGCTCCGCCCAATAGCAATGCCAGTTTTGCCGCCACTGATCCGCATTCGCGCGCATATCCCGTTTGAACCGGCGCTTCCATTCGCGGCGCGCCTTGCGGTCCGGGAAGCCTTTCATTGCCTCGTAATACCCCTCTTTCGCGCGGCGGATGAATTCTTGCGCCGTCGATGGGTCGCCGGACGCCGCGGCCTTTTCTTCCGGCGAACGCGCCTCGGGCACCACGATCGCCATCATCACATAGACGAGCAACCCAGTGCCCCAAAGCATCGTCAAAACAACGAAGGCGAGCCGGACGAGGGTCGGATCAACGTTCACATAGGCGGCAATTCCGTTGCAGACGCCGGCGATCATCGCGCCCTCGTGGATTCGATAGAGCCTCCTTGGTGTCCCGCCGCTCCGCGCTGCTCGTTCTTCTCCCGCCGCCCCGTCTCCACTCGCGCCGCGCGCACCCGGCGCCGCAGCTTCGCCCGGGTCCGCCTCGATCGGCCCCATCTCAGCCAGGACAGCGGCGGCCTCTTTCGTTACCACCACCGTCTTGTGACTGGCCAAAAGCGCGTGGAACTTTTCCGCGATCGCCCGCTCAATGTCCGAGAGGATTTCATCCCGATCCGGGTTGCCTTGCAGCCGTGCGGCTGCGGTCTCCAGATAGGCCCGCAGGGCATCATAGCCGCCTTCTTCGAGCTGATATGCGTTACCGTCCAGATTGATCGTAATAACCTTGTTCATGGTAGGGATTGTCTCCTTTTTATTTTTGTCCTAGATTTTTCACCGTCCCGTTGATCTTGCCCCAATACTCCAGCGTTTCGCGCAACTGCTCCCGCCCCTTCGCGGTCAGCTCGTAATATTTGCGGGGCGGCCCGGCCTCGGATTCCTTCCATTCGTAATCCAGGAGCCCTTCGCGGCGCATCTTGCTCAGCAACGGATACAGCGTGCCTTCCTGCGTTGCGAATTCGGTCGCGCTCAACTGTTTCAATATGTCCGCCACGTAGACCTTTTCCGCCGCGATGATCTGCAGCAGGAGGAACTCGAGCAGACCCTTCCGGATCGCGGAAAATTTTTCGTTCACACTCATCATTAAATATCTAACCAGCTACCTTTATGTGATAAGGTAGCTGGTCGTCCGAAATGAGTCAAAAGGAAAGTTTCCTTGTAAACAATTGTGTGTGACGAGGTTCGCCCTTTTGGGCTGGTAACAGTGTTTTAGTCCCTGTTTAAAAGCCACAGGCTGTAGATTCACTCAAAAACGAATTGGTATCGGCGTTGAAAAAATCTCAAAGGAGGCTGAACAAAAGTTTCAGGCTCGCGTCAGGGAAGTGTGACCGACACCACGCTGCCCGAAAAGTTTGAAGAGATGAGTGCGCAGTTCGTGCCGTTGGAGGCGGAGAACCTGAACACTCAGAGCACGTAAAACCTTCCATCCGGCCGCTTGTTTAATGGTATTCAGGTCAACCGCATCTTTCCGCAGGCCCAGGTTAGCCAAGGGTCAGGTTCAAGGACGTTGGTCTTGTAGTTTGAGGAGCATGGTTTTACGCTGTTCTTGAAAAAACGCGACATCGTCTTTGGTGAGCACCCGCGAAGAGGTAAGGATTTTTCCGTCGGACAACTGCGTTTTGTCGCCGCGAAGATATTTGTCCATGCTGACGATGGCTTGCCAGCCAATCTTTAAGGGCTTTTGAACAACCGTCCCGTAAATGTCGCCGGCGGCAATCCCCGCCAGCGTGTCGCTGTCTTCATCAAAGCAAATAATCTTCACCTGCCCAACCTTGCCCGCACTGCGCACGGCGGTGAGAATTGCCGGTCCATGGTAGCCGTAAATACCGACCATGCCCGCAAGGTCGGGATACTTCGCCAGCGCATCCTCCGCGTTTTTCTGGGCGATGGGGCTTTTGTGATCATCCACAAGCGTGTCCACAATCCGAATTTTCGACCCGGCCAATCCGTTTTGGATGCCTTGAATACGATCTTTCGTATTTTGCGCGTTTGGATAGCCGACGAATAAAATGATTTTGCCGCCTTGGGGCAGCGCGGCTTTGAGCAATTCCGCCGCCTGCTTTCCGGCGACAACATTGTCCGTGCCGATGTAACAAGTGCGCTTGCTTTTTTCCGCATCGCTGTCCGCGCAGACCAAAAGCGTTTTGGCGGCGATGTTGTTCAGGAAATCCGTCTGGTTTTCGGCGTCAATCGGACTGATGGCGATGCCGTCCACGCCGCTCGCGACGAGGTCACTCAATATTTCCTGCTGCGCCTTCGCCGTGTGTTCGGCGGGAAAGCGGAAATCCAAATCCACGTCACCCAGTAGCCGTGTTGCGTAGTCGCAACCCAGGTGTACGATTGCCCAGTATTCGTCCGCAGTGTTGGCGACAAAAGCCAGCCGCAATTTTTTTTGCGATGCGCCATTGGCTGTCCCGCTGCTTTTGTTATCGCAGCCTTGGAACAAGGCCACAACACACAAGGCCAGGATGAAGCGGTGCAATTTTTTCATAATTGAATTGGGAGAATTGGTTGTCATCAATTTCGTTCTGGATCACGTTTTAGATTCTATCTTTCATTTGCAGCTTCATAATAACACAACAATGTATTTTCATCGTTATCACTTTTCAACTCTGGTTTATTGCCCAAATAAATGCGAAAAGCTCAAGGTTTACATGGATTATGTTGTGTATTGTTCGAAACATGACAGAGGCAAGATTGCGCGTCTTGTCGCAATCCATCTGCTCGTTTCATCAAAATGCCTAGCCGAAAAATTTAATCGTTACCGACATTTCGTGTCAGCACTTTTCCACAGGCTCGCGCTGGATTCATATTGTGTCAATTCCGCCTTGCGGTGACATTTTCAAAAGGGCTTTGCCGATGTTCCACAACCCGTTTCCACAGAGACAGGCCGGAAGCCTGTCCCACCTTACCAGTATTCCTCGACGTGGATCGTTCCCGGTTTCCCGGGCTGGTCAGTCTTGAAGCCCCTGCCCTCGAGCATCGCCTTGACAGCTTGCACCATGTCCGGATTGCCGCAGAGAAAGACATCCGCCTGTGCCGGATCCAGCGCCACGCCGGACTCTTTTTCCACCACCCCCTGTTCCACCAGCGCCTGCACGCGTCCCGTGCGCCCGTGGAAATGCGGGTCTTGATCGGGCCGCGTGATGCTGGGGATGTAGGTGAAGTTCGGCCGCAGACGGGCCAGGCTTTCGAGTTCGCCGCGATACCCCAGGTCCCAGCCAAAGCGTGCGCCGTGCAGGACCACGAACCGGCGTTGGGTCTCATTTACCAGCATCGTTCGCAACATCGAAAGGTAAGGCGCCAGACCCGTCCCGGTGGCGATGAGCACGACCGCTTTGTCCGGCGGAACACGGTCCAGCGTGAACACGCCGCTGGCCTTCGGTCCGAGGAACAGCGGGCTGCCATGCTTCAACGCAAACAGGCGCGGCGTGAGCTGGCCGCTGGTGATGAGCGTGAGATAAAACTCCACATAACGGCGCTCCACGCTGGACGACGAGATGCTGTACGCGCGGCGAATCATCTTGTCCGGCTCGGAAACCGGTTCTTCCGCTGCCGCTTCCGGCACGCGCGGTTCACGTCCGAGCAAACCCAGCACCGCGAACTGGCCGGGCTTGAAATCGAACATCGCCGCGTCGGGCTGGACGCGGAGAACCAGCAGTTGCGGATTGATTTCCTCCCGCCCGATGACGGCGGCATTGTACGGGCTTTTGTTGTCTGCGCTCATGCTCTTGGCGGGTAGAATCTGACCGCACCGCCGCCCCCCGTCAAGCGTCGCGTCGAGTCACCAATCATGTCTCTGTCTGCAATCCAAGGCAGAGCGGGCAGTCTGCTTGCGATTCATCGGAGTCCGCATCCTCCACTCGCCATTCTCCGTTGCTCTCCGAACCGCAACCCCACTCTCGTCGCAGACGGGCTGGCGCACACTTATTTCAGCCATTGTGTTATTTCTCGCAATGAAGCAACCTCAAAGGTAATCTCCGGTTTGTCCGGACGCGGTTGACGGCGGGGATTGAACCAGCAAGTATCCATGCCATATTGAGAAGCACCTTGAATATCGGAAATCCAGTTGTCGCCAATCATCAGGACTTCACGTTTGGATGGATTTCCCAATCGGGCGAACGCGGCATCAAAGAATTCCAGCGCCGGTTTGGCGAAGCCAATCTCTTCGGAGATGATGATTTCCGATATATGCCCACGGATCACGGAGCGGGCCAACCGGGCACGTTGAACCGCTTGCAGACCATTCGTCACAATCGCCATCCGATAATTCCGGCGCAGAACATCCAGCGTCTCCAGAGCGCCATCAATCAATTCAGAACCTTCGGCCAGGCATTCGAGGTAGATCGCACCGAAGTCGGTGGGTGAATGCGCTATTCCCGTTGTCGCAAACAACAATTCAAAGCGCCGCACTTTAAGAACGTCCGGAGTGATCAACCCTTTCTCCAGGGTCTGCCACAAATTCTGATTGATTCTGCGATAAACCTTCAGAAAGTCGGATTGGAAGGGAATCCCGCTCCGCTGAAATGCCTGGGCGAGAGCCACCGCCTCGGCTCGTTCGTAATCAAACAAGGTGCCGTCGGCGTCGAAAAACAGCCATTGGTAAAGTGGCATCCGTAATTCAAAACTATTTTTGCCCAAGGCGCAAATCCTTAGCCGTGTCCTCATTGGGCTGTTGTCGTGTCGGCGCTGTGCGCCGATTTGATCGAGCCACAGGCTGGACGCTACACGAAATCAGGACGCGACGTCCGGCGCTGACTTCAGCCTTCGGCCTTTAGCATTTAGCCTTTCCTCCACTTTAGCCTTTCTCATCCACAAATTTTGATTGTCGAATACCCGCTGGTTGGACCGCCAATCCGCTTGCTTCGTTGCCGTCAAATCCGGCGTAATACCGCGAACTCTATGAGCCCTATCATTTACATCTCGCTCGTCGTTCTCTACGTCTTCGTCATGCTCGCCGTCGGTTACTGGTGCATGCAACGCACCAAGAACGTCGGCGATTTCTTCCTCGGCGGCCGCACGCTCGGGCCGTGGATGAGCGCGTTCGCATACGGCACCACCTATTTCTCCGCCGTGCTCTTCATCGGCTACGCCGGACGGCTCGGCTGGGGCTTCGGCATCCAGACGATGTGGATTGTCATCGGCAACACGTTCGTCGGCACCTTCCTCGCCTGGTACGTTCTCGCCGGACGCACGCGGGATATGACGGTCCGCCTCAACGCGCTGACCATGCCGGCATTTCTCCGCGCCCGTTACAACAGCGCGCCGCTCCAGGTCATCTCCGCGGTGATTGTCTTCGTGTTTCTCGTGCCGTACTCGGCGTCGGTCTATATGGGCTTGAGCTATCTGTTCCAGAAAACGCTCGGGTTGCAATATAACGAAGCCCTCGTCTTCCTCGCCGCGTTGACCGGCGTCTATCTCGTCATGGGCGGCTACTTTGCCGTGGCCGTGAGCGATTTTATCCGCGGCATCGTCGAATTTTTCGGCGTGCTAACCATGGTGCTGCTGCTCGTGAGCATGAAAGGCGGGCTGTTCGCATCGTTCACCGCGTTGATGGATCCCCAATACATGCCCGGCCTTCACGCGCCACCGCCACCCACCGGCCCGGCGTTCCCCGGATGGGTCACACTCCTTTCGCTCGTGCTCATCACCAGTTTCGGGCCGTGGGCGCTGCCGCAGATGGTGCAAAAATTTTATTCCATCCGCAGCAAGGCCGACGTGAAGCGGGCCATGACCATCGCCACGGTCTTTGCGCTGTTCATGTCGTTTGGCGCGTATTACAGCGGCGCGCTGACGCATCTGTTCTTCACCGACCCGAAGACCGACCTCGCGCCTATCGTGGACGCGACGACGCACAAACCAAACCTCGACCTGCTGATGCCGTTTTTCATCACGAGTTTCGTGCCGCAATGGTTGGTGCTCATCATCCTGCTGATGGTGTTCTCGGCCTCGATGTCCAGCCTGTCGTCGCTCGTGCTGGTGAGCAGTTCGGCCATCGCGATAGATATTTACGGCGCATTCGGCAACCGGCAAAAGAACGACAAGCGCACGATGCTGCTGATGCGCGTGCTGTGCGCCGTGTTCGTGATATTGTCGCTGCTGATAGCCCTGAGCAAGGTGGACGTGATTGTGAACCTGATGGTGATTGCGTGGGGCGCGCTGGCCGGGGCCTTCCTCGCACCATACGTGTATGGACTGTTCTGGCGGCGGACGACCAAAGCCGGCGCGTATGCCGGCATGATCTCCGGCGTCGGCACGGCCGTGGTGTTATTTTTCCTATGGGGCAAACCTCTGATCCCCGTCGCCGGCGCCATCGCCATGTTCCTGCCGCTGCTGGTCGTACCCGTGGTCAGCCTGTTAACGCAGCCTCCTAAACCCGAAATCATCGCCACCGCGTTTGGAGATAAGTCATCTGTAGGGTAAAGCAAATCTACGGCGCTCCACCGCCGTATTTCAGGTGGTCTGTTGTCATTTGTTGACCTGACGGGAAATTTGCGCGTTAATTGAACCGAACTATCCATTAACCAATAACTATGAATGGACAACCACCACCGCAGCCATCGCATCCGGAACCGCCTCCGCAAATCAGGCCGGTCACACTTGTTTTTATAGGACCAATTCAAAATCCTGCTGTGAAAAACCTGCGAACTGCTTGTTGCAACACTATCACGAGTGGTACAAAGGAAATTCAAATTCTTTTCTCAAGCAGTGGAGGCGATGTTATCGAAGTTTTTTCATTGTATAATTTTTTGCGCGCCCTTCCTGTAAAATTGACCCTGCACGCCATAGGATACGTTGATTCAATCGCAATGGTGGTTTTCCTTGCGGGAGAACAAAGACTTTGTTCGCCTGATTCAACATTTCTGTTCCACGATTTCGCATGGGGAACGCCTGCCGCAGTTAATCTGACTCGCACACAATGGGGGGATTTGCATGGTTCCTTGGAGCGCACCAAAATCCGTTCCCAAGAGTTGCTCAAGTTGCGTACCTCGTTCAAGGATGAGGATTTCAAGAGACTTGAGCTTTTTGATAAGTCTGTAATCCAAGACGCTGTATTTGCCAAGAAAATGGGGGTCGTTCAGAAGGTTAAGGATGCAATCGTTCCTGCTGGTTCTATTTTCGCAAACATCGAATTTTGATGCGTGGCGAGCTTGGCGCATTTGACGGGCAAAGGCAAAACCAAAGTCGAGAGTCGAAGGCCTACAAAACTTTGTCCCACGTGGGACAAAGTTTTGTAAACAGCTTGTAGCTGAATAACTTGCTCTAACGCGATTTATTTTATCCGTATCCCCCCACCTTCATTTCGGCACGGTATGGCGCGCTTTCCAGGCGGCGGTCCATTGGCGCAGCACGCCCACGAACTTTTCGTCCAGACGGCGATTGAATACGCCCACGAATGAATAACCCTGTTGCACGGCAATCCGGAGCGACCAGACAAACAGCACCACGGAAAGGATCTCGTTGAACCAGGAGTCCAGCCGCCATTGCCCCTTCCAAATCCACATCACGTTTTTGTTGAACGGCCCGAAGTAATAGATGGGCCATAGGTCATCGGGGTCCGGTCCGCGTGAACCCGCGATGTCACACAACAGGTGCAGATGGAACACCAGTAGCGCCAGCAACAGCACCCGCCAGCGGTGACGGGCAAAACAGGCCAGCAACACCGCAATCGCGACGCCACCGTAAATGCCGTGCAACAAAAAGTGATGGTAATGCTCGTAGTACAACGTTCCCCGATAACCCAACGCCCTGGTGACGACGTCTGGAATCAATCCGAGGCCGTCCACGTCAGGCAGGACGCCGGCCAGGGTGACGAGCCGGCAATCGCGCGGGTTGTCGGTCGTTTTGGCCGCAATCACCCAGCTCATGAAGAGGTGCGTCGCCGGAGACATGCGCGTAATTTACAGGAATCAGAATTTAGGAGCCAGAATTCATCCGCCTTCGCCAAGGCTTTGGCGCGACAAGGGAGGCCGCGTAAAGTTTCGCCGTATTCGTATCGCAACCTTCGCCTGCGGAAATTGATGGTTGAAGGTTTGGAGTTGAGAGATAGTTGAACCATGAAAGTCGTTCACTCAGGAAAAGTCCGGGCGGTCGAGCCTTTACCCAAGCTCAAGACGCTCTTGGAAACAGTCTCCGACCGCCAACTCCGCCAGTGGATCGAGCATCTGGCCGTGCCCCGTCACTTCGTCGCCGAGGCGCAACAGAACCGGGCGACGGCGGATTGGCTGGACAACCTTTTTGTGTCCCTGGGATTTCGGGTGGAACGGCAGGGTCGATATGCAAATGTGCTGGCCTTTCCACAAAAATCCTTCAAGGAAGTAGTCTTGGTTGGCGCGCATTACGATTCCGTACCCATGTGCCCGGCCGCGGATGACAACGGCAGCGCGGTCGCCGCCATGCTGGGCTGCGCGGCAGCGTGCAGTCTCTGGCAGCCGGTGTTGCCGGTCGTCTTTGTCGCTTTCAACTGCGAAGAGGACGGCCTGCTGGGCAGCCGCGACTTTGTAGAGTCGTATCTGCAGAAAGCCGGGTTCCGCATCCGTTGCGCGCACGTGCTGGAAATGGTGGGATACGCCAGTTCCGCGCCCGGTTCCCAGCGCGTGCCGACCGGTCTGCCAGTGAAGATCAGTGACACCGGCGATTTTCTTGGCCTGCTGGCGAATGGCCGTTCCACCGCGGCCATGGATCTGGTGCTGCGCCATGCCCGAGCCTATGTGCCGGAACTGCCCGTGACCGGTTTGAATGTGAAGCTCGGCCTGGAAAAATATTTCCCCGTGCTGGCCCGCAGCGATCACGCTCCGTTCTGGGACCACAAGATACCGGCGGTGATGTGGACGGATACTTCGGAGTTTCGGAACCACAACTATCATCGTCACACCGACACGCCGGATACCTTGAATTACCAATTTCTCAAACACGTCACCCAACTGCTCACGGCCTGTGTCATTCAGCAGGCACAGCAAAATCTTGAAGATCAACATTGATCCATGCCCTCAACGCAACATCGCGGCGAATCCCTGCCGCATTTGAGGGGCGAAGGCAGAACCAAAGTCGAGAGTTAAAGGACTACAAAACTTTGTCCCACGTGGGACAAAGTTTTGTAAACAGCTTGTAGCTGAACAACTTGCTTTAAGGCGATTTATTTTACCGAAGCAGTTCAAACCGCGAACCATGCGAACCATGCGAAAATTCTGACCGGAAATTCTTTCGTGACCACAATTCGCGCCAGCGAACAACATAATTTGGGGCACCCATCTTGTGGCGGGCTTGGGAAGCCAATTTGGCATATTTCGCGGTTAACCTCTGCGTCCTTTGCGTTCTTCCGCCTTCATTTCATTTCGGCGCGACAAGTTGCGGTTAAAATTGGGGCTTCGCAGAATTCCGCCCTCCGAAAATCCGTAATACAATCCTGCAACTTCGCGCACGGACGACAAAGATTTGGACTGCGGTGGCAGAGCGCAGCGGCGACACCGCTTTCCGCACGGCCGGTTGCTTCCAAAAGCGGCGTGGCGCTTCGCTTCCCGCCGCAGTCCAAAATCTGTGGTTGCGGCGCAAGCCGCGTTAGGTTTATCCGTGTTCATCCGCGGTTAAAAACCGAACGGCTTATTGCCGGCGGTGGCCGTCAACACCCGTACCATGCGCACAACCGGGCAATGTCATCGCGCTGGGCGAGGAGACGGACCCGCCAGCCCAGATACGGCGAGTAACTGTAATGGTAATCCACCATGGAAATGGCGCGGGCCACATCGGCTTCGGTCAAATTCGTCCGCTGTTGGCCCGCCGCCAGCCAGCGCCCCAACCATAAAATCACAGGATACAACAGCGCCAGATTGCGGAATCCTTCAATCAGTGGCCGGTCGTAAAAAGCCCGGCCGCAGAAGTGCAGACTCTGGATTTTAACGCGAAAGAACCGGGTCAACATGGCTTCGATGGCGGGGGAAAGCGGTTCAAAGCGCTGTTCGATGGCGGCGAATTCCACCGGTTCCAGCCCTTCGCGCAGGGCGGGTGTGCGGCCACCGGCCCGGGCAAACCGCCAGGCTGCCCGCAGCATTTGCCAGCGGTGACGGCCGGGCGCACGCAGGTCTTCCACCGTGATCATCCGCGCGTGCTCCAACGCCAACAGCCGGAAGAAAAGGCGGCTGAACCAGCCTGGCCGCGCCGGCGATTCGGGCAGCGTCGGCAATTTTTTCCCGGCGCCCTGGAACAAGATTTCCAAAATTTCATCCGCTCCCGGTCCGCTGATCTGGCTGAAAGACCCCTTCTCCACCGCTCCGAGCCAGTGCAGTGTCCGCAGAAACCTGAGCGTCAGGGGCGCCTCCTTCACTGCCATGGACGTGTCGAGCCATTTGACGAAGCGCAACAGGTCCGGCCACTCCGTCCCGGGTCCGGCCAGCACGGCTGGCGGCGGTATTTCCCTGAAATGGTCCAGTGCAACGCACTCCGCCAGTTTTTGAATCTCCGCCTTTTGCTCCGCCAGCGGCTGGCCGCGGTTCGCCGCGACCGAAGGACAACTGAAACGCAAACCAACGATCACTTTTTGTCCGGCGGGATGGATGACCAGCGGATAAAGCCGGCAGGCCAGAGGCTTGGCCTCCGCGCCAAATTTTGCATGGATGCGGCATCGGCCCGACGGGTCGAGGAAAACGCAGGCGCCGTCACTTTGGTGTCCCAACCGGAAGTGGCCGCCTTTGCCGACGATCATCAGGCCGGGATCAACGCCATCGGCCTTGGTCCAGCCCTGCTTTTCGATGCGCTGTTTGTCTTCCGGCAAAAGTTGGACGAGCAAGTAATTGCGGCAGCAGTCCGTGCAACCGTGACAACTCCAATTCTGAATCGGCGGGATCTCGATGCGCATTGATTTCATCCAACTGAAAGGAAGGATGTTCCGGTTCCGGACGCGAGTTGCAAGCCTATTTGCTGTCCGATTGAAAATTCCAGTTTCAGCGGGATACCCTCGCAGGCCAGGACGCAAGGCCTGGCAAGGTGGCCAGCCGTCGAACGTCCGGTTGCGATAAAAAAACCGCCCCGATTACTCGGAGCGGCTTTGACTTCATCGGGTAGGGACGCCGTCCCGCATTGCGGGATCAGCCGACGGCCCAGAACAGGCCGTCCCTACCTTAAATGGATTTCTTTTTTATCTTGCAGACGGCTTCATCTTCCGGCGCGTCCGGGCGGGCGGGCGACTGGGTGACTGGAACCTGGAAGGGATTGGATAAAACAAATGTAAAGCCGAACTTGCGGCGGATTTTCGCGAGGCCGGGGTACCCGCCGTTGACGATCGGTTTGATTTCCGGACGTATGACTTGATTGCCGTTCATTTTCGGTTGTGAAGGTATGCAAAAAGCGTGCCGATGTCTTCCAGCGGAAAAATTTGCCGCCGCGGGCGGTTTTTCACAAAGAGACTGAGTCCAAAAACCGTGCCGGCACCTGACAAACTGGCTGTTTGTTGGACAGGGAAGCAAAAAGCCGCCCCGATTCCTCAGATCGGGTTTGAATTTTTACCGTAGCGGCGTTTCGGAAGAGCGCCGCTGAATAATTTGCCGCAGTGTGCGGCGCTCTGCCGAGTCGCCGCTACGAGGGCTGGCTCAGGCTTCCTTGTCGTCAGCGAGGAGCGTCTCGACGTGGCGGTCAAGGTCCAGGAGACTGCCGGCACAGGTGGCGGCCCGAACGCGGTCCACCAATTCGGCGGCCCAGGCTTCCTCCTCCACCTGCTCATTGATGAACCAGTGCATCAACACCTGGGCTGGATAATCTTTGGCCCCCACGGCCGCCTCGTAAACGGCATTGATCCCGCCGGTATTGGCCTGCTCCATCGCCTGCGCCTTTTCCATCACTTCCAGCAGTGACTTGAAATCCTGTTTCGGCGCCACGATGGCAGCCAGTTCGGCCGCACCGCCGCGGTCCAGGACATGTTTCATGAGTTTCTCCGCGTGTTCGCGCTCCTCACCCGACTGCTTGGAGAAAAAGCCGGCGAAGCCTTTGAGACTCCGGCTGGCGCACCAGACGGACAGGGCGAGGTAGGCTTGGGCGGCGGTCAGTTCGCAATTAATCTGGCGGTTGAGTTCCGTCAGCGTTTTGGAAGGAATTTTGGTTTTGGCCATAATATTGGTTTGTTGCCCTCTTTATGCCGGAGATTGGCGCACCGGGCAAGCGCTCACTCGTTCGCTGATAACCGGCGCTTGACCCCGGAAACGGTCAGACACAGACTCTCCTGTGTCGGCGAAACCAGCCATCGGCTGGAGGATGGAGTTGTTATCAGAAACGAAATTACCATGAAAATAAAACTGACCCTAAGTGTTGCGATTCTCCTATTTTTGACCTCAGCCTCTGCGTTTGCCGCAGAGGCGGCGGGCCAGCTTGCCGAAGGCGGTTTGCGGCAGGTCGAACAATATAATTTCTCCATCCACGTTCTGGCCATGCTCCTGGTGGGCTTCGGCTTTCTCATGGTCTTTGTCCGGAATTACGGCTACAGCGCCACCACGGGCACTTACCTGGTCGTCGGGGCTGGGCTGCCCTTGTACCTGTTCTTGCGTTCCACCGGGATTCTTTCGGCGGAAGCGATTTCACCTGATTCCATCAAGGCCCTGATCCTGGCCGAATTCGCCTGCGCGGCGGCGCTGATCTCCATGGGGGCCGTCTTGGGACGCCTCCGGCTTTATCAATACGTCCTGCTGGCCGTCGTGGCGGTGCCGGCCTACCTGCTGAACGAATGGCTGGTGCTCGATGGCGGCTTGGGCGTGACGAAGGGATTCGTGGATGCGGCCGGTTCGATCATCATCCACGCCTTTGGTGCTTACTTCGGATTGGGGTTGGCCGTGGCTTTGACCAGTGCGGCGCAGCGAAATTTGCTCATTGAAAGCAACGAGGTCTCCGACCAGTTCTCCATGCTGGGTTCGATGGTGTTGTGGATTTTCTGGCCGAGCTTTTGCTGTGCAGTGGTGCCGCCGGAACAGATGCCCCGAACCGCGATCAACACCATCCTGGCTTTGTGCGGTGCGACGTTGGTGACTTACCTGACCAGCGTGTTCCTGCGCAAAGGCCGGCTGGGCGCCGGCGACATGGCGAACGCCGCCCTGGCGGGCGGAGTGGCCATCGGCGCGACCTGCAACCAAGCCAATCCGTTGACGGCGTTTGTGATCGGATCTGTGGCGGGCGCCATCTGCGTCGTGGGCTATACCATCATCCAGCCCAGATTGCAGAAACTGCTGCGAAGTGTTGATACCTGCGGCGTGCATAATCTTCACGGCATGCCGGGGTTGTTTGGCGGGGTTATCGCCATCTTTGTCGTTCCGGGCATCGCCAAGGCGCAACTCGTCGGCATCGTGGTTACCGTCCTGCTGGCTTTTGTGACCGGCATCATCGGTGGTTATCTCATCCGAGCCACCGGTTCCAAAGACGCGGCATACGAAGATTGAAACTTGTATCAAAAGGTGGGGCGAGCGCCTGTCCCGGCGTAGCGTTTCACGAAGACGGATACTCGCGAGCCGTTGGCGTGGTTGAATTCTGTAACAACGGCTCGCCAGTTGCCCGCCCCACCAGTGGCAAACCAAAAAGCCGCTCCAGTTTCCCGGAGCGGCTTTATTGTAACGTCGAGCCTGCGGCTCGACACGCATTCGGCCACAGGCCGAACGCTACACTTATTTCTTCTTCGCCGGTTTGGCGGCTTCCTCTTCCAACACGACCGTGCCGAACACGCCGAGACAATTGAAAATCGTTGTTGCCTGTGGGCGCCCAGGCATAAAGTGCCGAAAATGAGCACGCCCCCAGAACCTGAGCCGCAACCGCGCCCGACCCTCAATTTGCCGACGGCGGCAACGCCGCCGGAAGTCGCGACCCTGAACGAGGCTTCGCCCGGCAAAGAGGTTTCGGGCGCTTCCCTGCCGGGTCTGAGCAAGCGGCGATTGGCCGTGGCATTTATCGTTGCGGCTTTGTCCGACGTCTTGGCCGTCTTGGCCACGCTGGCTCCACCGGTCGAGTGGACGTTGGATTTTGTGACCGCCCTCGTGCTTTTTGTGTTGCTGGGGCGGCGTTGGCTGCTGTTGCCGGCCCTGATCATGGAGGCCATCCCGGGGCTGTGGGTGTTTCCTTTCTGGGTGCTGGTCGTGGGCGCCATTGCGGTCACCGGCCAGATCAAGCCCAAAATCAAATGACCCCGCAAGAATGAGCAAAGCCGCCCCGATTCCCGGAGCGGCTTTGAATTCTTACCGTAGCGGCGTCTCGGCAGAGCGCCGCTGAATAATTTACCTTCAGTGTGCGGCGCTCTGCCGAGTCGCCGCTACGAGAGGCAGTTATTTCTTCTTCGCCGATTTGGCGGCTTCTTCTTCCAACGCAGCTTGCGCCGCGGCGAGACGCGCAACAGGGACTCGAAATGGACTGCACGAAACATACGTCAGGCCGAGGCGATGGCAGAATTTCACGCTGTCCGGGTCGCCACCGTGCTCACCACAGATGCCGAGCTTGATGCCGGGACGCGTCGCCCTGCCCTTCTCGACCGCGATCTTCATCAACTGGCCAACACCCACCTGGTCAATCGTGGCGAATGGATTTTTCTTGATGATTTCCTGTTCCTGATACGGCCCAAGGAACGCGCCGGAATCGTCGCGGCTCATGCCCAGGCAGGTCTGCGTCAGGTCGTTGGTGCCGAAGCTGAAGAACTGCGCGGTCTGCGCAATTTCATCCGCCGTCAGCGCGCCCCGCGGTATTTCAATCATTGTGCCGACCATGTAATCGAGCTTCACCTTCTTTTCGGCCATGACTTCCTTCGCCACGCGGTGGACGACTTCCACCTGCAGGTCCAGTTCCTTCTTGAACCCGACGAGCGGGATCATGATCTCGGGTTTCACCTTGATGCCGGCCTTCTGGACATCGGCGGCGGCTTCAATGATGGCGCGGGATTGCATCTCGGTTATTTCGGGATAGATAATGCCGAGGCGGCAGCCACGCAACCCGAGCATGGGGTTGAACTCGTGCAGTTCCTTGACGCGCTGCCGGATTTTCTCGAACGGCACGCCCATCTTGGCCGCCAAATCTTTCTGCGCCGGTTCTTCGTTCGGCAGGAATTCGTGCAGCGGCGGGTCCAGCGTGCGGATCGTCGCCGGCAGCCCCTTCAATTCCTTGAACATGCCGGTGAAATCGTCCCGCTGGTAAGGCAGGATTTTGGCCAGCGCCTTTTTCCGCTCTTCCTTGGTGTCGGCCAGGATCATTTCGCGCATGGCGTCAATGCGGTTGCCCGCGAAGAACATGTGTTCGGTGCGGCACAGACCGATGCCGCTGGCGCCGAACGCGACGGCGTTGGCGGTCTGCTCCGGCGTGTCGGCATTGGTACGGACCTGGAGCTTGGTGGCCTTGGCGCACCAATCCATGAGCTTCTTGAAGTTCTGGTAGGTCTGGCTTTCCTTGCCATCGAGGGATTTCTCGACGAGCACCTGGACGATTTCGGACGCGGCGGTCGGAATCTGGCCGGGATAAACTTCGCCCACGGTGCCGCTGATGGAAAGGAAGTCACCTTCCTTGTAAGTCTGGCCGTCCACAGTCATGGTGCGGGCGTTGTAATCAATCTCGAGCATTGCCGCACCGCAAACGCAGACCTTGCCCATCTGCCGCGCCACGAGAGCCGCGTGCGAACTCACGCCGCCCTTCGCGGTCAAAATGCCTTCCGCCGCGATCATGCCGCGCAAATCCTCGGGCGAGGTTTCGTTGCGGACGAGCAGGACCTTTTCACCCTTCTCGGCGGCCGCAACGGCGCGGTCGGCGTTCAAATAAAACTTGCCTGTGGCCGCGCCGGGACCGGCGGGCAGCCCCCTCGCGATGCACTTGGCGGCCTTGACCGCCTTGCGGTCGAATACGGGCGCGAGCACCTGATCCAACTGGTCGGCGGGCACGCGCTTGATGGCCGTCTTCCAGTCAATGAGTTTTTCCTTCTCCATTTCGATGGCAAAGCGGACGGCGGCGAGGCCGGTGCGCTTGCCGTTGCGGGTCTGGAGCATGAACAGCTTGCCATCCTGAATCGTGAACTCGAAGTCCTGTACGTCTTTGAAATGCGATTCGAGGGTCTTGCGGACCTGCTCCAGCTCGGCGAAGGTGGCGGGCAGGTGTTTTTTGAGCTGCGCCACGGGTTCGGGCGTGCGCACACCGGCGACGACGTCTTCGCCCTGGGCGTTGATGAGAAATTCGCCGTAGAAAACCTTTTCACCGGTCGCCGGGTCGCGCGTGAACGCCACGCCGGAACCGGATTGGTCACCGGTGTTGCCATAAACCATCGCCTGCACATTGACGGCGGTGCCCCACTCGGCGGGGATGCCGTATTTGCGGCGATAGACAATGGCGCGGTCGTTCATCCAGGAACCGAACACGGCGCCCGTCGCGCCCCAGAGCTGCTTCCAGGGATCCTGCGGAAATTCACTGCCCGTGCGCTCCTTGATGAGTTTCTTGAAGCGATTCACCAGTTCCTGGAGATCTTTGACGGTCATCTTCGTGTCTTCGATGTCGGCGTGATGGCGGTCATGTTTGAGTTCGTGAATGACAACTTCGAACGGCTCGAGGTCTTCGTCCGGACGTTTCTGCACGCCCATGACGACGTCGCCATACATCTGGATGAAACGGCGGTAACAATCCCAGGCGAAACGCTCGTTCCTGGTCGCCTTGACGAGGGCGAGGACGGTGGCGTCGTTGAGGCCGAGGTTAAGAATCGTGTCCATCATGCCGGGCATGGAATCGCGCGCGCCGGAACGGACGGAGACGAGCAGCGGCATGGCCGACTGATCGCCGAACTTGGTGCCCATGATTTTCTCGATGAAGGCGACGCCTTCCTGGGCTTGCGCGTCAAGGACCTTGGGGTAGGACTTCTTGTTCTGGTAATAGTAGGTGCAGACCTCGGTGGTGATGGTGAAGCCGGGCGGCACCGGGAGGCCGATGCGGCTCATTTCGGCGAGGTTCGCGCCCTTGCCGCCGAGCAGCGGTTTCATGGAGCCGTTGCCATCGGCCTTCTTGTTGCCAAACAGATAAACGTATTTCGATGTTTTAGCCATAAATGTTCAATTCAAAATAATTGCGCTTTCAATTTCGCACGGGGAATTCCACCGAAATAAAGCGGGTCGCAATTTATCAGACGAGCGCCCGGTGTCAACGAACGAAACCCGAAAAGCCAAAATCTGCTGCATCAATAACAATAATTGATGTTTGGAGGCTCTTGGGAAGCGCCCCAAACAGAGTGTTTAACCACGGATGGACACGGATTCACCAACCGACTGACGATAATTCCCGCCTAATCACTGGTGTCCAGACCCCATGGTTGGTGGACTGGGAGCGCGGCGGAATCGGATTTGTGCTTGTGCATCTGGCCGAGAGTGGCCCGATCCAAATACCGGCCGCGGACGAAGACAGCGGCGATCTTGGTGGTGTTGTGGATGTCTTCCAGCGGGTTTGCATCAAGAAGGACGAGGTCCGCGACTTTCCCGACCTCCACCGTGCCCATCTTCTGTTCCCAGCCAAAATAACGGACCGGGTTGATCGTCGCGGCTTGCAGGGCTTGCCACGGAGTCAATCCGCACTTCGCCAGCAGCGCCAGTTCATCATGGATGCCAAAGCCGGGGAATGCGTAGGGATTTGGAGTATCGGTCCCGGCCAGAATTTTGACTCCCGACCTAGCCATCATCCCCACCAATTCACACTGCTTCGTGAAGCGCAGGCGGCTGGCCTCCCAGTCGTCATGAGTGTACGCCTTAAAGCGAAAGTCTTTATTGGTAGGATTCCAGAAGGAAATAATGTCGCCTGGTATGTAGGCAAGCCTCGGGTCGTTTCGGAAAGCCGGATCATCGAGATGGGCCATTGCATTGAGGACGGTCAGGGTCGGACATTGCCAGGTCCCGTTCCGGCGAAAACGCGCGAACAGGGCTTTCGCTTTCGCCGGATCGTAAGAGTTGATTACCGCCCGGACGATCTCCATCTGAGTCCGGCCCGGGACCGGGTTTGCGCGCAATTCGTTCTCTTTGCTTGAGCAACCCATTAGCACACTTAAAAGATGCTCAAAAGACTTCTGCCCGGCGTCACTCGCCTCAACTGCGGTGATCGCCTCGGGCACATGCCCGGCAAAGACCATGTGCCGTTTCTTCGCCTCGTCGGCTATCGCGAAATAGGCGTCCCGGGGCAGCAACGAGTAAACCTTCACGAAGTCGGCCCCGCTCTGCTGGACGGTCTCGACTGCCTTCCGACCTTCTTCCGGCGTACCGACGGCGATTGAGATGTCCGTCCAAATCGGCTTGGGCCCGTCCACTATTGGTCCCGAAAATACCATGCGTGGCCCAAGGAGGGTCCCGTTTTCCACGTTTGTACGGCAGGTCTTCAGTTCATCCAATGGGTCAGCCATATCCCGAATTCCCGTGACGCCATTGGCCAGAAAAAGTGGGAAGAAATGGTCCTCCGCATTGCAGCAATGGACGTGCATATCCCAGAGTCCCGGAATCAGGAATTTGCCGGTGCCATCGACGACCTGCGCGTTTTCAAATGAGACTTTCTTCCCGATGGCAGTGATCGAGCCGTCAGCCAAAAGAACAGTAACATCCTTCTGAATCCGACCACTCTCGACGTTGACGACCGACACATGACTGATCGCAATGGGTTTTGGGGCCGGAAGCGCAAGAGCAAGGGCGGCTGCAAGGGCGATCATGGCCCCAGTGTAGCAACCGCGGTCTCAGGGGGCAATGACACTCACCTTGGGCCGGAAATCTTTGCCGCAAAAAGGCGCAAATACTTTTGACCGAGTTCCACCCGTCCTCCATAGTTCCGCGATGCGGGACGACGGAGGATCAACCATCAACTCCTTTTCGCGCCGGAATCACACGAAGGCGGATCATCTCTCAACGAGTCCTCCAAACCGGTCCGGGGAGAAATGTCACAATTCTAGGACCGCCCCATTCACTCTGGTTATTGCTTTTTAATAACCGCTCTGAATTTTTTGGCTGATTGCCGAAATGGCTCTTGTGACGGTGGCTTTCATATCAGCAACCACAATGGAAGCATCGGGAACCGAATCTCCTGTCAGCGGTCACCACAAACCGGCCAGCCAGGGTCGAATCAAACCAGCCAGTCAATTTTCGTAAGTTCGCATTTTCATTCCAAAAAACTCCCCGTAACGCTCTGCTATGGAGCTTTTTGGAATGAAAATGCTTATTTCGTTTATGCAAACTCAGTGGCCGGATCAATTCGACCTTTCGTGGCTGGTTTTCAAGTGACCGGTGACAAATCTCCGTCGTAACGGCAAATAAGCATCAAAGGCTCAACGGTTTTTGTTTGGGAACCTGGAACATCCTCTTCAATCGCACGATAGATTCCACATTCTGTCCCTTTCGAAATGACGGTGTATCGGATCAAACGTATAATTTGATGGTTCTGAACGGAGAGTCCTAGCGTAGCTCGCGCAATTAGATCGCCCTGATCAGTTTTCCCATTAAGCCGATTGTGATCCATCAATTCACGCCATGACACCGAAAAGCTCCTATGTTTCTGTAAAGTCCTTGATATTTCATTCAGACATTGATTCAACGATTGCTGCAAGGTGGTAGCATTGGAGAAATAAATACTCAGTTGCGTCTTCCTATCATTCTTGCGCAAAGCTGCGGCTTCTCGTTCAACAACAACCTCCAAATCTTCGACAGGAGCCTTTCCCTCCGGTTTAAGAATTTCTTCGAGGCGGCTGAACAGTTCGTCTACCGTTTGAAAGCGCGAGTCGATTTCGTAATTGAACCCTCTATTAAAAAACAAGTTTAGGTTGGACAGTTGATTCTCGTTTTGAATTTTTCCAGAAAGCGAATAATTCTGCCATCGGTGTGGAGGCCGGTTTTGTGAATCGCGCAAATTTCGAGGCACACATTTCGTAAGGCAAAAAAACAAGATTGCACAAATCCCAGTCAAATCAGACCGGAAATCTCGCTTGTTTTCATCGGGACCGCGTCGTTCTGGAAGACTTAGAAATTTGTTGTCCAAACTTTCATCTGCCGAAGTGAAATTGTGATCCGTATCTTCTTCATTAAATGATAAACCAAAATCAACCATTACCACATCCGGCGGCTCTAAATTTCTCACAATGATGTTTTCAGGCTTGATGTCACGGTGAACGATGCCTGATTTAATCGCGACTCGTAAAGTGGAACACAAGTCGAGGGCTATCCCTACAGATATGTTCACTGGCAGCCCGTTACTACTTTGAACTGTCTTCGCTAAAGTGTCTCCTTGAATAAATTCCATCACGAAATAAAGGGGAACATTTTGATCTTCAAAATTTTCTGTATTCCCGTCCAGAACCTGTGGCACCTTACCCCCTGCGTTGCGAAGAACTTTCAAGTTCGTAACTTCTATAGCCATTCTTCCACGCGCTTTGGCATCTCGAACCTTTTGAGGTTTGAGAAGCTTCAACACTGCGCGTACCGGCTCACCAGAAATAGATTTGACCAAGAGAGTGTCCCCCTGTCCTCCTCCGCTTAGAGGTTCAATTTCAACCCATTTCTCGTTCCATGGTCCGCTAACACTCATTTTTAGAAAACATTCTTCGTGAGCCAGTCTGCACCTTGGATAAGTTCAGCGACTTGCTCGACAGTTGGATTGACATCTTTCTTGTGAGAGCAAAGGTTCCGCAGATCGGCGAGGTATGAAATCTTCCGCCAGATTGGTGTGTCGATGACGCCTGCCGACTTCAGTGAGTCGTTTAAGTCGGCAATGGTCGGATTCTTTTTAGCCAGCTTGACGCCATGAGCTGTTGCAACCTTTTGCAAATGGCCTTCAATAACCACACCAACTAAGGCACCCGCCGCCCGTGCACTGACTTTGGCCAACTGCCTCGCAATCTCAATTTCACTATCTTGCAATTCAGCATACAGTTCTCCCTCGATATTGGATAATACAGATTCGATGCGGTCGTACACCGCTTTCAGAATTGTCAGTTGGTTGAAATAATTGGTTAGCATTTGGGCCCTAGAGTCAAAGTTGTCATATCCATAGCCACTCGGGACAATTCCTTTGAGATAGTCCTGAATAACATACGTACCATAACCAAAATCCTTTCGTTTGGGGTCAATCTCGTAGTAGCCACGAAACTCGTTATAGCGATCTGGGGCAAGTGAGGCTACCGCTTTCAGTGCCTTTGAATACCAGCGCTGATAGTCGTAGTGAAACTGTCTGTCCTCCTTTTTTTGAAAGGCAACTGCCAGCGCTGCGCCTTCGTCGTAGAGAACGGCAAGTTCCTTTCGGATGAGATCGCGTTTAGACATATGTCATCGAATATCCACATCAAACCCGGCTGCATGGTAAAGGCGAATTTGCGCCGAAGATTTATTCGCGTCAATGCCGCCGTTGTCACGGTTTACATTGCCGGATACCGTTTGGCACCACGGGTCGGGCGGCCAATGGCCGGTCTGGTGGATAGACGTAGTCAAGCGTTTTGTTGGACTTGGTTCCAAAACTCCAGTTCCCTATTTAAAAGATGTTCGATGTAAGCGTTGTTCCGCTCGACAGGCAGTAGCAAATCGGGGAAGCCAGGCCAATGACACCAAAAATCCAGCGAATCAAGACCGGTGACCGCTAGGATGTGTTGCATCTGACCGTAGTAATAGTCAGGGACTGATCGAGATTGCGAAGCCTTACGATAGACAGAATCGCCGCATTTGATTTCAACTACCACATCATAGCTGGCAGTGAAACCATCGAGGCTCGCGCGCAGCCAGTTATATCGCGTGCTCTGAAGGCATGCGGGTCTCACATCTTTGCCAGTCTTTGCGATGTAGCGCCTGCGGGCTTCTGGCTCAAGCTGAGTACCGCGCGCCATCGCTTCGTTCTGGCCAATATTTCGTACTGGTCCACGCTTCTCTTGAAGTAGTTGTGCGGCACTCTTGAAACGGTTTTCGCCCATGATGGTCGAAGCATCTGACGCCCCGATTCCTTTATGACGCCACTCCCGCCATTCGTCTGTTCCTTGTTGGAGTTCAACAATAATGAAATGTGTGTTCATGGACAAAATCGCTTATTTGGTTCCAGGTTTGGCCGCGTTAACGACATCAACTGCGGCTTTAGCTACCTCCGTTAACTCACTGGTTGGAGTGACGGTCAGTTTGTGCTTATCATAGATACGGCCTGGCGGAGCTGCCACCGTCGTAAGAGTATCCCCACAGAGCTTGGCGAGTGGTGAGCTAGATGTGACATCCTTGCCAACTTCTGACATCTGTTTTCGGAAACCTTCAAAACATGATGCAATCGCCGACTTGTAACCATAGTCCTCTTCCAACCGCTTCGCGAGGGCTGACTCGCTGCTTGCATACAGTGCCAGCCACACCAGTGCACCAGCAATGGGCAGACGAGCTAACCACAAACGTACAAGTTCGTCATAGGTTGGCGCCGTTCCGGCATTGTAAACGTGCCACAAACCGGTAATAGCCAACCCGACGATTGCCAACACAGATCCAACGAACACCCATTGCCACCGATCATGTGGTTTTACAAACGTCTGGCGGCGTTCGTCGAAGGCATGGGCAAGACCTGCGGATGTTGCTCCCGGAAGCAGCCCCACGATTGTCTTCAATTGGTCAGCGCACTGAGTTTCGAGTTCGGCAAGCCGCTTTTCATAAGCTGCAATGCGTTCCTCCACCTCAGTGGATTTGTCAGCCAACCCCTTCGTTAGAGCAGCCGATTCTTCGGCAGTCTTGCGAGCGGACACTACTTTCGCAGATTCTGTTTCGACCGTCCCCTTAACTATTCGGATTTCTGCGAGTAATTCGGCAGCATTTTTTGCTGCTGTTTCTGCGTTTGATTTCTGAGCTTCGGATGCGGTCGCTTGCTGAGTCGCAGCCGTAAGTGTCCGGTCGAGATCGGCCCGAACTTTGTCCGCATGTTCCTGAGCTTTTTGAATGTGGTCCGACTTGGTCGCAATCACAGCTTGGTCGTCTGCAATCTTTTTTTCGCTGCTACCGCTTGCGTCGCGGCATTTGAAATTTCCACTAATTTCGCTTGGGCATCGGTGAGGACTGCAGCGGTCAGCTTTTGAAATTCTGTGGTACTTGTTGCCGCTGCCTTTGCAGTGTCGCGATATTGGCTGATTTCTCCCATTTCGGTTCGGGCGGTTTGCAAAATTTCCTCGACGCTAAGGCTAACCGTCGGGTCTTTGGTGTTTTCGGGGAGTGAAGGAAGCGCAGGCAGTTTCAGGTTTTCTGGCATAATTTTTTACTGTTTAATTTCAGCCTACGTTTCGTGCAGGTTTTCCGTCCGAGCCTTCATAGCCGCTTGGATTTGCTTTTACGAATACAACATGCAAACAACTATGCTTAAACCATGCCAACACCCCAATATATTGCGTAAGTCTCTATTGCTCATACATCTAAATGTGGTTTCCAAGGATATTAGAAACAGTTAAATTAGTGACAAAACGGCTTAAATAGTGTGCCAATTGGCACAGTCTGATGGCACACCGGCACAGTTACTACCGATTCAACTTTGGTGTGGATTATTGGCGGGAATCCTCACTAAGAGTCACTGAAAACCATTCAGGAAGCGACTGAAAATCGTGCAATCGTTTTCCCATTCTTCCAACACGTGACCGTCCTAGCATGCCGGGGAAAGGTGGATTTTCTCGTTGGCTCGTAAACGGGTCGGTTCCTAGTATTGTAGTATTGATATTTGTGGGAAGCGGTTTTCCTTTCGGCGTGGCCCGAAAGCAAAACAGAGCGGAAGGCCGAAACGAGATCGCGAAGCGTTGAAACCTGATTCCCCATTTTGCCATAAACTTTAGCCGCGTAAAAGGCTTCCAACTCCGCCGAGGCTTCCGCCTTCGTACCGCGTTGCAGGGCTTCGGTGGACAGGTCGATGGACGGGTTGCCTCACGCGGCTGGCCCCGCATAAAACTTTTACCCGTTGCAAACCCGGCTGGCATGGTGGAAGTGATTCTGCGCCGGAGCGGCGCGCGAGTCAATGTGAAGCTGGTTGAGGGTTGAACGTTGAATGTTGACCCGTCTTCGTTTCACTTCGCCGCGACAGGGAGTTAAAACGGCTCGCGGGTACGCTCGCCCCACCTTTGCGTCCTTTGTGATCTTCCTGTCCACCGAAGCCTTCGGCGTAGGCGGATGCGGTTAAATTCGGGCCCCAGTTCTGGCTCCTGAATTCCGGCTTCTGGATTCATTCCTTGCCGCCTTTCGGCGGCTCAAGCTGACGCAGGTGGCTTGCGGTGGTGAGGGTTTGCATCTACCGGATGGCGATCTGATTGAGCCGTTTCAACCGTTCGCCCTGCGGCAAATCCATGTGGATGAACTCGGCGTTCATGCCCTCGATGTTGGCCAGCACGAGCAGTTGCTCAATGGTGGCGTATTCGCGCATGTTGCCTTCCAGTTTCGGATTGGCGTCGCGCCATTGCCGCGCGGTCTGGCCGAACAGGGCCACGTTGAGCAGGTCGGCTTCGTTGGCGTAATGATGGTGGCCTGCGCCGGCGTGACCTCGGGCGGAATGAGATGGGCTTTCACCGCGTCGGTATGAATGCGGTAATTGAGCTTGGACAGGGTGCGGTTGAGGTTCCAGGCGAGGGAAAGACGGCGGTTTTCGTCGTCCTTGAGCCGCTGAAATTCCTTGATGAGGTAGAGCCTGAACTCGACAGACACCCAGGAAGCGAATTCAAAAGCGATGTCCTTGTGCGCGTAAGTGCCGCCGTAACGCCCGGCGCTTGAAACGATGCCGATTGCGCCGGTTTTCTCAATCCACTGTTTCGGGGTGAGGACAAAACTGTTCAAACCCGACTGAATTCTAATTCCGTCGAATTCGACGGAATTAAAAGCCGGGTTGTTGAGCCGTTCCCAGACGCCGAGGAACTCGACGGTGTTGCGGTTTCTAAGCCAGTTCCGAACGAGATCATCCGAACGTTCGGGGTTTTTGAAACGGGCGATGTCCGTCAGACAAATGAAGTCCTGTTCTTTACGGGACAGGATGGTAATGGCCGCGCCCTGAACTTCGATGGTGGATTTCCTGGGTTTGCTCATGGCGTCATCGTGGTTGCCGGCATGTAAAACAGGCGTAGCGCGAAAGCGCCCAATCCTCGACCTCGCGTTGTGCGCCGGAACCGATGCCAACCATTTCGGTGATATCAACGAAATGGTCGGAGACCGGGTGGCCGCTATTGACGCAGGCCTCGCGCGCCTTGGTGATGACGGTGATGAAGTTACCGAAGTCGGCGTATTCGAGCACGCGGGCAAGTTCGCGGGCGGACCAGAATTCACCACCGTCAGGGCGGACCCGCTTGATGCGCTCGAAAGTGTTGCTGGCGGCGGGGACGGGCAATTGATCGCTCATGGACTTCCTTTTACCTCAAGCCACGCTTCAGATGAAGACCGAAACGAGATCGCGAAGCGTTGAAACCTGATTCCCCATTTTGCCATCCGCGTAAAAGGCTTCGCCTCACGCGGCTGGCCCCGTAACCGCGTAAAAGGCTTCCAACTCCGTCCCGCTATGCTGGACTTCGATGGACAGGTCGCCTCACGCGGCAGGCCTCGTAAAATCGCTTTACCCGTTGCAAACCCGGAAGACCACGTAAAGCTGCGCCACGTTGCAAGCATGGGGGAATTTTGCGCCTATCCAGCGCAACGAGCAAATGCTAAATTCTCCCACGTAAAAGGCCTTCCAACTTCGTTCCGCGTTGCGGAACTACGATGGACAGGTCAGCCTCACGTGGCAGGCCGCGCTGGGGTGATCCTCCTTCGCCGGGCCTACCGAGGACAGGCAAGTGACCGGTCTTCTCCCGCACTTCGGGATTCGACCCGGCAAGCAAGTGACAGGTGACAGGATTTGGAAAAAGGGGAACATCCAACATTCAACATTCAACTCCGATAAATCGCGAGCAAGCGCCCAACATCGAATTTCAGAAAGAAGGCCTCGATTTTGCGACTTATTGCGGCTGGAAAATTTCGCTTTTTCGCGGTTAAAAAATTCGTGTATGGTATTTGGACATCCGCCAATATTGGGATTCAAATGATGAACTTTCCCTGAAAGCAGAATTTTCACTGGTTCTCAGACATCTCAAGCAGCCGTTTGCACGGAGGCAAAAAAACTGCTTTGCCGCCTGTAACAGTCTGAATTGGCCTTGTGGATGCTCGCAAAAGGGGATAAAGATGGATAATTTCATGAAAATCAGAATCGCTTTGGGTTTGTTCGTCGTCCTTGGTGCGGGTTTCATTTCCGTCCGTGCCGCCGACACCCCGGCCCAAGCCGCCGCCCGTGTGGCTTTGGAACAAAAGCTGAACCATCCGGACGATTCGCCAGTCCAGTCGCTGCCGGCAACGAACACACTTTCCGAGGCCGTGGTGGAACAACCCGCCAAATCCGCAACCACCGTAACCGAGACGGTTCCCGAAAAAGCGGTGACTCCGCAAACCACCCCGGTGGCAACAACTCCGGTGGCTGCTCCTGCTGCTGTCAGTCCTGCTGAGGTCGTTCCTGCTGCTGTTGCTCCTGCCGCTATCAGTCCTGCTGCTGTCGCTCCCGCTGTTGTTGCTCCTGCCGCTGTTGCTCCTGCCGCTGTCAGTCCTGCTGCTGTTGCTCCTTCTATGACGTTCCTGATACTGTCGCTCCTGTTTTTATCGCTTCTGTTAATAGTGCTTCTGATAATGTTGCTGCTGCTGCTGAAGCTCCGGCAATTGAAGCTCCTGCTGCTGAAGCATCCCGCGGTCGTGGCTCCAAGGGAGATTCAACCAGCAGCGGCAAAAGCGAGTCCGTCAACTGAACGGCGCGGAAAGCGATGTTAACCTGCCGAAAATTGAGTGGGCAACCGCAAAGGCGGAACGGAAGCGGGTCATCCATTCCTAAAAAATCTTTTATTTTCCAACGCAGAGGCGCGGAGAACGCAGAGGCTCGCAGAGTTGAATTTCCTCCGCGGTCCTCGGCTTCCTCTGCAGTGCTAGAGCGATTTAAATAATCTCGTAGCCGCGAACGTCAGTTCGCGCCATAATTATCCTCCGTTAATCAATTTGCGCCGACTGACGTCGGCGGCTACATATTTTTTGAAAAAGCTCTAGCTCACGACATCGTTCCTTTCTGAAAAGATTTTTTACCACGGACCTGCCGCGACGGGCGCGAGCACGGCGGGTGGACACGGCGTAAAGCCGCGTGGCGGCCACGCCGCTATACGCGGATTCACACGGATCGAAAAGAGGGGAGTACCAGGCTTGACCCGAATTGCGCGAATTATCGCCAACTGAATTCGCGTCAATTCGCGAAATTCGCGTCGCGCCCTTGTCCGTAATACAATCCTGCAACTTCGCGCACGGACGACAAAGATTTGGACTGCGGTGGCAGAGCGCCCGTCCTCCGTAACAGCACTGCGGAGGGTGGACAGCGGCGACACCGCTTTCCGTGCTGCCGGTTGCTTCCAAAAGCGGCGTGGCTCCCGCTCTGCGGGATTCCCGCCGCAGTCCAAAATCTGTGGTTGCGGCCAAAGGCCGCGTTGGGTTTATTCGTGTCCCTCCGTGGTTGAGGAAAAAGCTTTGCGGCTCTCTGCGTCCTCGGCGTCTCTGCGTTGAAGGCGTTTTCGTTGGGTTGCGGCTCCGCCGCGCTGTGCCTTTGCGGCGCTCACCATTCGCACAAGCCTTCAACGTACGCCGCGGAACCGTCGCGCAGCCAGCCGTCGAGTTGTGACTGGTCCTTGAGCTGCTGGCCGCGCCGGCGCGGCACGACGATGAACCGGCAGTTCATTTCCGGCAGCACGGTCATGTCGCTCCACAATTTCTCGAATTGCGCCACGGGAAAAACGTCCTCCTGCCCGTGGCCCCAGCGTTTCTTCACGTCCTTGAGCGTGATGTAGGTCGGCATTTTGGCCGCGAGCGCGCGCACGGCGTCGGCCACCTTGCCGGCGTCGGCCAGGTCGGCGCGCGTGAGCTGGAACACGGCGAGCAGCTTGTCCAGGTTGATCCAGCTCGTCATCGAGTTGTAATAGGACAGCGCAAATTCCTCTTCTTCGCGCGGCAGCGCCAGGCCTTCCACGATGCGCGGCTGGCCGTTCACGCGCGCCAGCCCGCCACCGCGATCTTCAATGCGCCGGGTGATGACTTCAAATGAAAGCCCGCCGCCCAGCGTGATGTGCAAGCCGAGCATCGCCGGGTCCACGTCCGCGCCCACGGTGTCAATGTTGTGCAGCATCAGGTGCTTCAGGTTGGGCCGCTGCTCCAGCAGGCGCGCCAGCGTGCCGTTGCGGAGCAGGTTGGGAATCTCGAACCAGTGGCCGACGGGATGCAGGCATTGGAGCGGCACGTTGTCGGTGTAGTCGCCCGCCTCGCCGGCCTGCTGTGCCCAGCCGATGAGCGCGTGGCGAAGGCTGTCGCGCACCTTCTGCTGTTGTTCATCGAGCATTTGCTGCGGCATCTCCTCCCAGGAAAACCGCAAATCGCGCTCCATCGGGATGAGCCGCAAGCCGACCGTGCGGCCCTCGGACAAAACCAGCGGCCCGGAATAGCCGTAGAATTTTTCGCGCGCGAGGAACGCCTCGGTGGGCTGGTGCGAAATGTAGCTGGTGGTGATGACGTGAGGCAGCGGAACGCCGCCGAGCCGGCTGATGCGGCGGCTCTTGGCCAGATGCACTTCCAGGAATGTACGATGGCGCCCGCCGAATTTGCAGAATGGATGCAGCGCCTTGACCGTGCCCGCACCTTGCGTCCACCGGCTGCCCGCGCCGGCGGCCAGCGTGACCACGGCCGCTTCACCCGCCGCCAACGCGGCCAGGCCCGCTTCGAGATATTTCTTCGGCAACTCGCGCGTGGCGTCGAACACGTCGCCTTCGGTCACGTCCTGAATTTGCGTGCTTACCGGCAAACGGTTTTGGGCCAGGCCGATTCGCCCGGACTTCAAATCCGCGCGGACCTGCTCGTGCTGCGCGCGGTCGAAGCCATAGCGCTCGAGCAATGCCGGCAACGATTCGTCGCTGGTGTCGTCGGTCTTCAAACGCGGCAGCAGCCGGTCGAAAAGCGTCTGCACCATGCCGCGGAGTTCGGGCTTGGAGCGGCAGGCGGCGGCGAATTTGTCCATTTCCGCGCGGTGCAATGGCGGAAGGGCACGGGCATCCTGCCGCAACAACGGCGGCATGATGAGTGCGTAATAACCCTGCGGCAACAGAGCGGACCGGCCATGCAACAGGTCGGCCCAGGTGCCTTTTTCGTTGATGGCAAAGTCATAGACCACCGGCTCCATCGCGAACGGCAGGGAATATTCAAACTCGCGCTTGGTTTGCGTCATCAATTCCTGCAACCGCGTTTGTCCCGCAGCTTTCTTCGCAGCATCAAAGATGAATCCCATGCCGCCACCCGACATGCCGCCCAGCATCCAGAACCCGAGAAAATCCTTTCCGAATTCGGCCCGCACCCGGTTGATGACGGTTTCCGTGAACAGGTTCGTGGCCCACGGGATGATGGTTTGGATGGGGCCAAAGAAATTTCGCGTGGTCGCCGCGCCCAAGGCAGCGACGTCCTCGCGCCGGAGTCCGCCGAGAATTTCCTCCAAAATGGCAAGCATGCTGAGGCGCGCCTGCCACTCGGCCTCGGAGCGCAGCAGATATTTTTCGCTGACCATTTCGAGGATGGGGCCGACGTTTTGCGCCATGCCGCCATGCACCAGCACCAGGCTGTCCTGCAACTTCTGCCGCAGGGCGGGCGAGGCGTCTTCGTGGGTGAGGATGCGATGCTGCGGCATGAGCCGGCCGCGGCTGACGCCAAATTCGGGATCGCCCTCGGCGGCGAGCACGCCTTCGATCAATTTCATGCCCGGCCAGACGCCGCCGGAATCCTGCCAGCCGCCGCCGGAACCGCCGAGCCATTCGCCGAGGATGGCGCGCGCCAGCACGAGCCGGCGTTCGTCCTCCTGGAGCGAGCCATGAAGCGAACTGGCCTGGCTGGTTGCCCGCATGCACAACGCAATCATGGAAGCCAGCAGGCTCGTGGAGACGGCCAGCCGCGAGCCTTTGGGAATGCCATTGACGGCGCTGACGAGTTCGAGTCCCCTGCCCGGCCCGACGACCCGCGCCAGCAGATCGGCGAGGCTCTGGCCCGACCCTTCCACGCCGGGCGGAACGATGCCGCCGGCGATGACCGCTGCCTTGAGCAGGCCGAGGTAGTCCTTGGCAAAATCGAACACGTCGGCCAGGTTCGTGATGTCGGCGGTGGCGCCCAGGTCCACGCTGGTCAGGCGCAGCACCGGTTCATCCAGCACGCGCAGGTAGGTTTCGACCGGCGGCCGCGTGGCGGAATCGCGTCCATGCACGCCGAGGTCAATCGAGACGTTCAACACCTTCGCGCCCTCGGGATAATCCATGCCGAGAAAGAAAATGTCGCTCCAGCCGCAATGCGTCAGGTCCATGCGCACCGGGGTGCGTTCGCGCAGGATCGGGTAGGTGCCGTCCTCGTCGCTGCGCCGCAACAGCTCGGGCCGGATGCGCAGCGGATGATCGGCGGGATGGCCCATGCGGAACATCCATTGGTTGCCGCGCACCGAGCGTACGCTGCGGCGGACCTGGTCGGCCAGCGTTTGCAGGGCCAGCCGGTAATAGGCCACAGCCAGCGCGCTGGAAATGGGGTCGGACGGCCCATCCGCCGCCTGCGCCTTGAGAAAAGTAGCGATAGCCTCTTCGAACCGGCGCTGCAGCAGTTGCGTGTAGCCGGGAAACGAAATCAGCGTCCGGGCGTGAACAGCCGGCTTCAACGGCAAATGAAACCGGTGGATGGCATAGAGGAACAGCAGGGCGCGGACGCGTTCATAAAGGTTTTCGCTGCGATGACGGAACGCCTCAAGTTCGGCGCACTCGGCCAGCAGCTCCGGCAGCGACGCGGCGCGGCAGACGGCGTCGAGCGACTGGTTGCGCACCGCCGGGTCCGGCGAGGTGATGAGTTGAACGAGTTTGCTGGCCATGCCTCAAAAACATTCGCGCTTTGAACCCCTGAACCGAGGCACAGATCTTGGGAGCGCTGGCGTCTCGCCGGCGTGTTCCGGTTTCCATCTCCCGACTGGCCGGCGGGACGTCAGCCTTCGCTCTGAAGCTTCGGCGCGACAGGCCGGCGCTCCCAGGTTCAAAGAAGAGGGAGAAATGAACAGTGCTCGTGTCAAGCTGCACCTCGCGAGGTCTGCGCCAGCAATTCGACGAGCTGCGTCAGGACTTCGTCGCGGTCCTGACCGTTGAGCGCCAGCGCCAGTTGTGCGGTAAGCAGGCCGTATTTGACGCCGATGTCGTAGCGACGGCCCTGAAGTTCGCAGGCAAGATAACGTTCGCTCCCCGCCGCTTTCGCCAGCGCGTCGGAAAGGTGCGCGCCTCCGGCGCCCTGGCTCCGGCCCACCAGTTCCTTCAGGATGTCCATCACGCCCGGTGTCAAGGCGTGCATGCCGAAGAAGCAAAGGTAGTGGCCGGCGCGCAAACCGGGAACGATGAGTTTTTGTTCAGCCACGGTTGGCGTGGGTTTTTCGAGCACGCGGTCCACCTGGTAGAGACCGGCATGGCCCGCCAACCGCCTGGCTCCGACCACGCCGTAGTGGGGCAACTGGCTTTCGTGCGTGGCCTGCACCGCCGACACCGCGCAGGATTCCGCCGAGGCAATATCAACCAACTGCCGGGCGCACGATTTCTGACCGCTGGCAACATACAGGTGGTCGCCAACCAAAAGCAGGAACGGCTCCGACCCGGTAAACGGATGGGCGCAGAGCACCGCGTGGCCGTAGCCCAGCGGCGCGGATTGCTCGATGAATTGAATGCGATTGACGTGCGGTCCGGCGGCGGCGGCAAACGCGCTTTGATCGCCCGGCGCAATCACCAGGCCGATTTCCTCGATGCCGGCCTGCAGGACTTCTTCCAGCAGGATGGTGAGGGCGGATTTGGACTGGCCGTCGCGGTCCACCAGCGATTGCAGAGGCAGGCGGCGCTGGTCCCGGCCGGCGGCGGTAATGACAGCTTTGCGGATTTTCACGGGAGCGAAGCATAAGAAACCGATGGCCGCCATGCAAGTGAACTTGCCGAAGTGAACTTGCCGAAGGCTGAAATCTGAAGGCTAAACGCTAAAGTTCACTCCTCCTCGTCCTCGTTCTCGTTCTCGTCCTCGAAAACCGCAAAGAACACAAAACTTCTTTAACCACGGATGGACGGACACAGATGAACGCAGATTCCCCTTCCAGTCCACAAAAACCCCTAAACACAAACTCGACGGGTGAGATAATTTTTGGCACTTTCAAAGTCAGTTCAAATGAAAAACTTTGACCTCATCTGCGTCATCTGCGGTTAAAACAACTTCAGCCTTTATGTTTCCCGGTGCGGAGTGGGTTTTCCATCAGTGTTTATCTGTAATACAATCCTGTAACTTCGCGCACGGACGACAAAGATTTGGACTGCGGTGGCAGCCTGCCGAGGCGAAGCGCAGCGAAGACTGGAGCGCAGCGGCGACACCGCTTTCCGCACTGCCGGTTGCTTCCAAAAGCGGCGTGGCGCTTCGCTTCCCGCCGCAGTCCAAAATCTGTGGTTGCGGCCAAAGGCCGCGCTGGGTCCATCTGTGTTCATCCGTGGTTAAAGATTTGCGTCTTCTGCGCCTTTTTGTCCACCCTCCGCAATACCTTGCTACGGAGGACGGGCGGCAAGAAATGGAAACCAACAGAAGCAAACGAAGTGAACGACGAAACGAGGGCTGTTTCCAGTCTTTGTTCCCTTCGTTCCCTTCTGTGGAAATGGACATCCCTGCTTTGGGTTCCTTGCGTTCTTCCTGTCCACCAAAGCCTTCGGCGTAGGCGGATGCGGTTAAAAAAGTTTCGCGAAAGACCGCCGCTACACCAATTCCTTTGTGCGAAACCGCCACAGGGCGAGCAATAACATGATCACTACAAAATCCGCGGCGTACAGGCTCAAGCAGGCGACATCCTTCACGTTCAACAGGCTGCCCTGAAGGACCTGGAAAAAGACGTTGAAATCCTTGTAGCTGGGCAGGATGAAATAAAGGGGATTGGGCGATGAATAAAAGCCGTTGCCGGCAACGAAAGCCAGCACCGAGGCGATGATGGGATGCATGAAGAGGGACAGCAACATGGCCAGCGAACCCAGCATGAGCTGCCGGCAGAACATCAGCCACGGCGCCCATTTGATGACAGGACTCAATTCCAGGCTCTGGGTTTGCGCGAAGATAAGGATGGCAAGCGACGTAAGCAGGGCGAAAGCCGCCATGACCACAACCCCGCCCAGGTATTTGCCGAGCAGAAATTGGGTGCGCGAGACCGGTTTCGAAAGCGTCAAACGGATGGTGCCTTTGCGAATCTCGGAAGCAACCGCGGTGCTGAAGATGAACAAGGCCACGATGCTGCCGCCAAACGAAGCCACCTGATAGAACATCGCCTGAAGGGTCGTTGAGGCGCTTTCCATTGATTCCCGGAATTTACGCCGGTCCACTTCGCTCATCTGATTGGTTCCCATGAACGAATTGTTGGTCATTTGATCGTCGCTGAATGATTTCGTTATGTTTTTGCGCGCCGACGACATGGTGATGGAGAAGAAGATGGTCAACGCCAGCGACGCCAGCATCAGGCCGAGCAACAAACGCTGATGGAGCAACGCGCGAATGCTGTCGGTGGCGATCAGGAAAATGGTCTTCATAATCTGGGCGGTGCGGCGATGGTGGCAAAGAAAATTTCTTCCAGTGATTGCGTCTCGGTCTCCGTCCGCACAATTTCGACGCCGTGCTGTTGCAGCAACTGTTCGACCGTTTTCCGGAGCGCCTCGTCCGGGCAACTGATCGTCGCCTGTCCCTGCACCAAAGTCACCTGGGCCGCCGTGGTCGCGAGCGCCTCCATCAGCGGAGCCGGAAGGCTTTTAACCACAAACCGCGTGCTTCGGCCGGCGGACAGTTCCTGCAAGGTTCCCACGCGCTTGAGTTCGCCATTTTGCAGGATGGCCACCCGATCACACACCGTTTCCACTTCCGAAAGGATATGCGAACTGATGAAAACGGTCTTACCGCGCCGCTTTAACTCAAGCAGGATGTCGCGGAACTCTTTTCGCCCGACCGGGTCAAGACTGGCGGTTGGTTCATCCAGGATCAACAAATCGGGGTCGTGCAACATGGCCTGGGCGAAACCAATTCGTTGCACCATGCCTTTGGAGTATTTGGAAACAACTTTTCCGGCCGCATCTTCCAGGTTCAGCAACTTCAACAATTCCGCCACCCGTGCCGGACGTGCCTTGGGTGACACGCCGCAAAGCGCGGCGTAGAAGTCGAGCAACCCTTTGCCCCGGTAATAGTCGTGCAGGATGATTGATTCCGGCAAATAACCCAATCGCCGGTGAACTTCCGTTTCGGCCACGGGCCGATCAAACAAATAAGCCGACCCGCTGGTCGGGCGGATTAAATTGAGCAGCAGATGGATCGTGCTGGTTTTGCCGGCTCCGTTCGGTCCCAGGAAGCCGAAGATTTCGCCTTCCTTGACCTCCAGGTTCAGCATCCGTACCGCAGGGGTTGCCTCTTGGTTCCAACCGTGGCCGTACGTCTTGCTGAGATTTTCAGTGCGGATGGCGGTCATGCAGACTATTCCCTGGTTAATCGTTCCAGCAATTGCCGCAACGCATCGTCATTACCCGAATAGCCGACGCGCAGCCATTGCACCACTCCCTTTTTATCCACCAGCACCAAAGTGGGAATGCCCCGCACGCCATAGTTGCCGCCGACAGCCCCGTCCTGGTCGAGTACCACGTGGAAGGAGTATTTCTTGCGTTGGATGAAATTGCGGACCGGTTCGGCAGTTTCTCCCTGATTAATGCTGAGGATTTCCAATCCACGGTCTTTGAATTTATCCTGCAACTCCTGCAAACCGGGCATCGCCATCCGGCAGGGCCCGCACCAGGTGGCCCAGAAATCCATCAAGACGACCTTTTGTCCCCGATACGAGCTTAACGTGACAGAGTTGCTGGACAAATCAGGCAATGAAAAATCCGGCGCCGGCTGGCCAACCTTGACATTCCCCATCTCAGGCACCGAGCCGCCACGTTGCTGGTGCAAGCCAATTTTTACCTCATAATGGATGGCTATGCTCGCCAGCGCAAAAAGCACCCCCACGCTGATCCATGCAATTTTTGGCAGCTTCATGATGTCGCGGCTCGGCCTGAAAATTATAAGTTCGCGTTCGCGCAATCAACCTATTTGACGAACCTGCTTTCTGGAAAAACAAACTGGCGGGGAACCGCGTATAGCGGCGTGGCCGCCACGCGGCTGAGGGCGGGTGGTGAACCCCGACACGAGTCGGGGCTGGCTGACAGGCGGGTGGTGCGGATTTGGGAGTGTGAATTGCAGAAAGCCAAGAAGCGTTCGACCCCTCACCTGACCTCCGGCCATTCTCTCCCCGATCGAGGCGGAGAGGACGAACCGAACAAGGTCATGCAGCAGATTCTGGAAAAGTTGAGCCGTCTTCACTCCGCCTCGCCGCGCCAAGGAGTTGAAGGTTGAGAGAATGGCTCGTGGGTACGCTCGCCCCACCTTTTACGGTTTCAATCCGTGTCCATCCGCGTATGGCGGCGTGGCCGCCACGCGGCTTTACGCCGTGGTTAAAGATGGGAATCGCGGAGCACAGAGACGCAGTGCGGGTTGAATGAGGAGCGCTGAAAGCATCTCGCCACATGGCCACGAAATGCTTTTTCGACAACCCCGATTCGAAGGGACCGTTCTCACAGGGCGATCCATCGCGCCCGTTCTGGTTTCTCCACGGTTTTATTTGGAAACGGTCCGATGATAAATGAACCACTCGTAGCCGCTGAGGCTAAAGTCAGGGAGGCGGGTGTCAACCTGAGGTTTGGGCCTGCTGCTGATTTTCACCAGCTCAAAGCCATCTGCATTTGACAATTCAACCGACCCGGTCACGCGGCGGCTTGAAAAATTGATTAAGACAAGGAACTCATCCTTCGCATCCCGTCGCAGGAGGCTAACGACTTCTCCCGGGGTCGTGTTCTCAAGCCAGACAACGTCCCCGTTGTAAAACGCGGCGTATTGCTTGCGAAGCTTGATCAGATCCCGGTAAATGTCGCGCAGCGGAGGGCGTCCGCCGGGGTTCCAAAAAACCGGCATTTTTTCAAACAAGGCCGGGTCGGTGGACTCGGTGGCATCACCCACTTCCATGCCATTGTAAAAGAGCGGCACGCCATCGAGCGTCAACATCAACACCTGGGCGGCGAGCGCGCCATTCACGCCGTAACGCACCACCGCCCGGTTTTCCTCGTGGTTGTCTGTAAAGCGCAGGTGCAACGCGCCCTTGGGGAACTGCTGCTGGGTGTGTTCCCACGATTGTTTCATGCGATAGACCGGTAATACGCTGCTCATGACCATGTTCAGCGCGGAGACCATGGCCCAGGAGGAATCCACGTCGAACGCCTTATAAAGCAGTGCCGGCTTGGCGCCAGCGTCAGCGAGAATGATGACCTGAGGATTGATCTTCTCAAGTTCAGCCCGGACGGCTTCCCAAAAATCAAGGGGCACCGTAGAGGACACATCGCAACGGAACCCGTCCACGCCGAAGTCCTTCAACCAGTATTTCATCATTCCAATCATGTAGCGGCGCACATCTTGATTCGTATAATTCAACCCGGCCACATCCGTCCAAGCGGGATCGGGCGGGATGATGCTGCCATTCGCATCCTTCTGGTAAAACTGCGGATGTTCTTCCATGAGCACGCTATCCCAGGCGGTTTGACCGGCTACGATGTCCATAACCACTTTCATGTCGCGCTTGTGGGCTTCCGCGATCAGTCGCTTGAAGTCGTTGGTTGTGCCATAGTCGGGGTTGATGGCGTAAAAGTCGCGCACCGCGAAAGGGCTTCCGATGGAGCCTTTCTTCATCTTTTCGCCGATCGGGTGGATCGGCATGAGCCAGAGAATATCCACACCCAGATCCTTTAATTCATCCAATCGGGCAGTAATCGCATTGAAATCCCCTTCCTTGGAGAAGTTTCGTGGAGAGATTTCATACACGACCGCACTCCGGAGCCAGTCGGGTGATTTGCGGGTGCTCGGATTGGATGAATCTGCCTCTGAACCGGCGGCAGAATTAATCGCCAGCCAACCCATGAGAGCTGTGGCAAGCAGGTATCGCAGTTTTTGCTGAATTTTGTTCATGGCGTTTGAGCTGTTGAGTTGATTTTTAGACGCAGGTTGTTGGTCTGCGTTCACAAGTAACAAAACTCATTTTACTTCACGGTTTCAACGCTGTCCAGCCAGTTTAATGGATGGTTTTACGGAACGGGTCGGCGACCAGGAACAAATGCTGAATGGGAGCGGCTGGAGGATAATATACCTACAAGTGTAAATCTCAATTCGCGCCTTCTGGCGGCGCAAACTGGCGGGGAACCGCGTATAGCGGCGTGGCCGCCACGCAGCTGAGGGCGGGTGGTGAACCCCGACACGAGCCGGGGCTGGCTGACCGGCGGGTGGTGCGGACTTGGGAATGTGAACTGCGAAACGCGGGGCGGATCCTGAAACTGATTTCAAAGGCTTTGAACCGCTCATCTTCACCCGTCAGCGCTGATAAGCGGAGATAAACGGTTGGTGGTTGGTTGAGGATTGAGGGTTGAGCGTTAAAACAGCTCGCAGATGCCGATTTGGAAATCGGCACTCCGATGCTTTGCGGTCTTTGCGTTCTTCCTGTCCACCAAAGCCTTCGGCGTAGGCGGATGCGGCTAAAAATTTGGGCGTCGCAGAGCTCCGCCCTCCGAAATTCGTGTCAATTCGTGCAATTCGTGTCAAAACCGTTTCTTAAGCCTTCACTGGTTGATGTGCACCACGGTCGCGGGCGGGAAGCCGTTGAACCAGGTCGAGGACGCGTGGCTGTAGGCGCCGATTTGCTCGCTGTAAAGCAGGTCGCCCAGTTGCAGGTCGCCCGGCAGTTCCTCCGCCATCGAAACCACGTCCAGCGCGTCACACGTCGGGCCGAACACCGAGCAGATCTGGGTCGGCCCGCGTTTGAACGATTTCATGTGGTAATGGCAATGGTCGAAGATGACGCCGGAGAAGGTGTGATAGACGCCATCGTTGATGTAGTAGCAGAGTTTGCCCTCGCGCATGGCCTTGCCGATGATTTTTGAGACGGCGGTGGCGGCGGTGGCGCAGAGGAACCGCCCCGGCTCGGCGAGAATCTGGATGTTCTTTGGAAAGAGCCGGTTGAGTTCGCGGTTGATGATGCTGGCCAGCTCGCGGAACGGCTTCACCGTGTCGTCGTAGGGCGCCGGAAACCCGCCGCCGATGTCGAGCAGGTTCATCTTGGTGTAGCCGCGGTCCCTGGCTTCCTTGAAGATGTTGGCGGCCAGGTTGATGGCGGCGACGTAATTCTTGAAGTTGGTGGTCTGACTGCCAACGTGGAAACTGATGCCTTCCACGGTCAGCCCCACCTTGTACGCCGCGAGAATCAAATCCACCGCTTCGCCGGGCGCGGCGCCGAACTTCGATGACAACTCGACCATGGCGCCGGTGTTGGGCACCTTCAGCCGCAACGCGAGACCGGCCTGCGGGGCATGCTTCTTGATTTTGCGGATTTCCTCGTAATTGTCGTAGGTGACCAGCGGCTTGTACGGGTTCAGTTCCTGCAGCGTCTCGTTGGCTTTGATGGGGTTGGCGTAGATGATCTTGTCCCAAATCCAGTCCTGCCGCTGCTTGTCCGGCATGTCCTTGATGTATTCATAAACGATGCGGAATTCCGGCATCGAGGCCACGTCGAAGCTCGCGCCGGCATCGAACAGCGTCTTGACAATGGCGGGATCGGGATTGGCCTTGACGGCATAGTAGGCCTGGATGCGCGGCAGGTGTTTTTTGAACGTGGCGTAGTTGCGGCGCAATTCGTCGTGGTCCACCACGAACAGCGGCGTGCCGTGTTGTTCGGCCAGTTTCTTCAGTGTGCGGCGCGGTATCATCTCAGTCTCCGTCGGTGATCAGGAAGTTTTTGAACTGCCACGGATCATCCCGGTCAATCTGCGGGTTGTTGTGGCCGTTGAACGCATTGGTGTAGTGTTTGAGCGGCGTCCAGTCGGACGGCTTGGAAATCCATTTGCCCAGATACGGCCTGGAAATCTTCAAGATGTACTCGTGCGGCAGGTCATCCGGCACGCAGACGCCCTTGGCCGGGTTCTCAATCATCCACATGGCCGCCGCGATGACCGAAATGGCGACCTGCATGGTGGTGGCGTTCTGGTGCGGCACCAGCCGGCGCGATTCGCCGATGCTGAGATCGCTGCCCGTCCACCATGCATTGTAGGCGTGGCCCATCAACAGCGCGCCAAGGATGTCGGAGCCGCTGGTGATTTCGTCGCCGAGGATGCGCTGGTTCTCCGGGAGCTTGTAGTCGGAGCCGCGCAACTCGTTTAGCGACGCGATGGCCACATCGGCCGGGCAGTAGGCGTAATGCACCGTGGGCCGGTAGATGGCCTTGCCGTTTTCCCAGACCGTCAGCCGGTCGGAAATGGTGAACGCTTCGCCGTGGCGCACGATCATGCCGTGGATGCAGTAGTCCGGCACCCACGAGGAAACCCAGGTGTTGATGCCCATGCGGGCGAGGCAAATTTGGTTGCGCGGGCCTTCGGCGTGCTCGTAGGCCAGCGGCGGCAGCTCTTTCTCGTGTGTGCCCCAGCCCATCTCGGCAGTGGTCGTGCCCTCCTCGCGGAAGCCCTCGACGCTCCAGGTGTTGACGAATTCGTCCACCTGCTTCGGTCGGTTGGTGATTTGGGTGTCGCGTTCGCTGCAATGAATCACCTTCACCCCGAGTTTCATCGCCAGGCGGTTGAATTTTTGTTCCGCGATAAGCTGCCGGATTTCGTCGGCGGCCTTGCCGGTGACCTTCTTGTCCTTGATGGCGCGGTTGCCGATGTCAATCAGGCCCTGCTTGGTGAAATGCGAGATGAGGCCGGGGTTCGCGCCGTGCTCGATGACTGCCGTTGGGCCGGGCTTGGCCCACTTGCCGGCCATGCGGCGGATGTTCATGTGCCGCCAATAGAGCGTCATCTTCTGCGGTGGCGCGCCCTGGGCGTTTTCGTAGGGGTCCCACAACTCGACCGACGTGTTCACGTAGAGCACGCCGCGGTCGTGACACCACTGGAGGATTTCGCAGCAGTCAATGTTCCAGGCCAGGTCAATCAGGAGGTCGCCCGCCGCCAGATATTTGCCCAGCAGCGCACCCATGTTCTCGCGCGTCACCTGTTTGCGCGCGAACTTCACGCCGCGCTTCAGCCAGGGCGCCAGCACGCCACGGCGGTCTTCGAAATCCATGACGGTGATGTTGGAGCAGGGCGTCTTGAGGTGTTTGACCAGGATGGGGAGGGCACATTGCGCCACGGCCCCGTAACCGACGAACAGAATTTTGTTTTTAAATTCCAGCATGGCAAAATTGTTTTAGCGCGGCACTTTGTCCAAATTTTTTTTCCGTTACAAGAATTTATTGAGAAAAGGACGCCGGTTGTCGAATCGGATTCGCAGAGCCGGTTTGGCTCGTAACCGTCACTGGCGCGACGGAATCTGACCCGGACCCCGGAGTTGACTTTCTGCGTTGGCGGAGTGCGGCCGTCCCGGCCGCAGCCAGGTGGGATGGGCGGGCGGCGGGGAAATTTTCCGTGGCTTGAATGAAGCCGGTTGCTGCGCCCGAGGACGGGCGCACTCCGTTCCGGCCACAAATCACTTCACCGCGTCGCGCGGAACGATTTTGATGCTGATGATGCCCATGCGTTTGTCGGGGCGGTCCTGCGGATGCGTGGGCGTGGTGCCGATTTTTTCCAAAACGTCGTCGCCTTTGATCAGCTTGCCGAACGCGGTGTATTGATGGTCGAGGAACGTCGGATCGCCATGGCAGATGAAAAACTGGCTGCCGGCGGAATCGGGATTGTTCGAGCGCGCCATGGAAATGACGCCGCGCACGTGCGAGCGGTCATTGAACTCGGCCTTGATCTGGTAGCCGGGCCCGCCCGTGCCCCACAGGTCTTCCTTGCTCGGGTCCTTGGTCAGCGGGTCGCCGCCCTGGATCATGAACCCTTTGATGACGCGGTGAAAACAGGTGCCGTCGTAAAAGCCTTTTTTGGCGAGCGTTTTGAAATTTTCGACGGTCTTGGGCGCGACATCGGGCCAGAATTCGATGACCATTTCGCCTTCGGTGGTGCTGATTTGAGCAACTTCGTTCATAAATAATTATCTGATTAGGTCGTTCTTTGCAGGCAATTCTACCGACAATATGGTCGCGGATTTGATGTAATCGAGGTTCGGAAAATCTTTTTTCAAGTAAGTGTTGCCTTCACCCTGCACGCGGCCCTGATCCGGCCCGCGACCACGGGGAGCGCCTTCGCCATACTCGCCGTTTATTTTGTCCACCACGTCCATTCCCTCGGTCACTTTGCCGAAGGGTGAGAACCCCATGCCATCAAGGTTGCTGTTGTCGGCGAAGTTTATGAACAACTGCGTGGTACGCGTGTTGGGCCCGGCGGTGGCGAAGGTAATCGTGCCGCGCGTGTTGCTGCCCTTGACGGGGTCGTCGGGAATCGCCGCCGCGCGCCACTTCGCGGAGACGTTCGGGTCGCCGTGGATGCCGAACTGGCACATGAAGCCGGGAATCACGCGGAAGAAGGCGATGTCCTTGAAGTAGCCGGAACGAACGAGATTGTAAAAGCGGTCCGCGCCGTTGGGCGAGAGCGACCGGGTGACTTCGATGGTGAACTTCCCCTTGGTCGTGTCGAACTGCGCCTTGAAGGTTTCGGGCGCCTTCTCGGTGAGTTTGGCGGGATCGGTGAAGCCTGGCGAAGCGGTCGAAGGTTTCTCCTCCTTCCTGGCATCTTCGGCCTGAACTATCGCAACGGCGGCAAAAAGGCCGAGCGCACACAGTAAATGAATTGTTTTCATGGGCGCAAACTTTTCCAGACCCGCGGCCAAAAGTCACGCGCGGAATTGGACATTTCAAGTCATCGGCGGCGGAGATTTTTTATCCTCTTTCTTATCCTCGTGCTTGCCCGTGTCTTTGTGTTCGTCTTTGTTCTCGCTCATCGCGCGCGTGATGAGGCTGGCGTGGTCGGCGTTGCGCGAGCGACGCAGCATGAAAACCGTCAGACCGCCCACCACCACCAGAAATGCCACGCTTATGGCCAAAACACCTTTCCGGCCGATCCCGGAACTTTCGGGCGGTGGCGCAGCAGTGATGTTGGATTGAGCGGGAACGGCCCCGGTTTGCATCAATGACATGTCTTTCGCCGGTCTCTCTTCGCCGGCAACCACGGGTGCGGACGTTGATGTGGTTATCGGCGACGGGGCGATGGCATTCGTCGCTGTCAGGGACGCAGCGGTAATATTGGATTGAGCGGGAACAGCGCTGGTTTGCGTCAATGGCACAACGGCCGGTGGTTTCATCTTGTGGACAACCGCGGGCGCGGGCGCCGACGTTGCGGTCATTGGCGGTGGGACGGCAACTTCGTTGGTGTTGGCGGGAATGCTCGTGGTTGCGCCGGCTGGCGGGTTGGTTTCGGTTTCGTCAGCCAAAACCGTCAGCATTCCAGCGGCAAAGACGATGGCGTAAATATAAATCCATGCTTTCATAAACGGGAATTTTCCAGACGCGTGGTCAAAAGTCACGGGCGGAATCAATCCGTTTTCATCGAACCGTCGCCGGGTTTGTCGCCGCCGGTCTTGCGGGCGCGGCGGAACATGAAAACCACCAAACCGCCCGCCAGAAATGCCACACCAATGGCCAAAGCATCTTTATGGCCGGTGTTGGAACTTTCAAGCGGCGGGGCGATGGGGGCGGCGATGGCATTCGTCGTTGTCAGTGGCACAACGGCGATTTGGGGTTGAGCGGGAACGGCGCTGGTTTGCATCAATGGCACAACGATCGGTGGTTTCACCTCGTTGGTGACCACGGGTGCTGGCGTTGAGGTTATGACCATCGGCGGCGGCTTGGCCGGCACTGGTTTCGGCGCGGATGGCGGCACATGGTTGGTGATGGTTGTGCCGACAATAATGAGCGGCGGAACTGCAACGGACCGCACAGGTGGCGGCGGCGCGGGCGGCGGAACCGGCGGCGCGGGCGGCGGCGGCAACGGCGGGAACTGGGGAAGGCTCACCGGCTGGGGCGGGAAGCTCACCATGCAACCGATGTATTGGCCGCGTTGCGAGCGCAACCCGATGATGATTGGCAATCGCGCCTTCTCCCGTTCGCTCTGACGTTGTTGGAAAATTGCTTGATTGATCCCAACGTCGTAGGGTGTTCCGTGGATTTCTCCTTTGCCGTCGAAGAAAATCAGCGCCGTCAACCGCTCGGAATCCTGCACAACCCGGTTCAGCAACGGCAGCAACGCATCAAAGCTCGTTGTTTTTGCGTAACGCTGTTTGCCGATGAATGCGTTGATGTCCGACGCAATCCCTGCCCCGTTGTCCGAATCCCAGTGTTGCAGCGGAAACTGCCCCCGGCGCAAATCCTGGTCGAACGTCCACACGCCAATGCTGTCGCCGAGATATAACAGCCCGTTCGTGCTGGCTGCCAGGATGTCGTTGAGCGCCTTTTGCACCGCCGGCAAGCGCCGCTTCATGTCCGACGACGTGTCAAAAATGAGCAGAAAACGGTTGTCCCCATTCCGCATCGCCGGTTGCGACCGCCCCGCCGGAACCAAAAAAATTCCAGCGAGCAGCACCGCAAAAATGAACGGGCGGTGGACCATTTGATTTTGGTGCGTTGGTGTCTTCATTTCAAATCGCGCTTGTGACTTCGGTTAAAACAGTTCCATTCCGCCCGATTGTAATTTTGCAATTCATCCTGCAACTCCGTCAGCGCATTTTCAACCATGCGAATGAAATTCGCACAACTCGACGCCAGGCCACCCAGGCCCGTGACCGTGTCGCGCTCGGCAACATCGTCCGTGACGGCCAGCACTTCACCGTAGGCGCGGAACCGGTGCGCCGCGCGCTCAATCATGTCATCGGCGGTCTGCCCGGCGCACGAAAACAAAATCTCAACTGCCGGATTCGATTCCGGTGGCGGCGTTCCCGCCGGTGCGCCTGAACCGTCGAAGAAAACCGTGACCGGCGTGCCCGTCGCGTCGTGATAACGCGTGAGCACATGAATCAATTCCTCGCGCGCGCGCGCCGAATGACGCAGCCGGCCGGGAGCCAGTTCCGGCCAGTTGTGCAGCAGGCTGTAGCCGTCCACCAAAATGCGCACGAGCGCCATGCGCGCATCGTAGCCCTTTACCGCGTAAAGGGAAAAGGGAAATTCCGAGTCGCTCCGGAGCCGAACACCATTGGGCACAACCACCGTTTGGTGTCCCGCCTTCAGGCGGTAAATGACAGGATGCGCCACGCGAACCGCCCAAAGGCGGGACCCCAAACCGACTTGGCCCGTTGGTTGGTGATTGTGCCAGGTTGCACGCCAACTTCCTTGTCTGGCCGGGAATTTTCGTGGTTAATTTTTGGCCATTCGGCTAAACTAACGCGAACGTTTGCCATGGCCGCCGCCAATACCATTTTTCAAAAATCCAATCGCGGCATCGCCGCGCTCGCGCTGGTGGTGTTTGCGCTCGACCAGTTCACCAAATGGCTGGTGCTGCACAACCTTGACTTGAGCGACGAAAAGACGGTTATTCCCGGCTTCTTCAAACTGGTTCACTGGGGCAACACCGGCGCGGCGTGGAGTCTCTTCAGCGGCAATAACGCCGCGCTCGCCCTGGTCGCCCTGTTCGCGCTCATCGCGCTGTTTCTCACGCGCCATCATTTCAGTTCGCACACGCTCTCCGGCCAGATTGCCTTCGGCCTGATTTTCGGCGGCATCGCCGGCAACCTCACCGACCGCCTGCTGCCCGGCCGCCACGCGGTCGTGGATTTTCTTTATTTTTACCTGCAACAACGCGGCGGCCGCGTCATTGATTTTCCCGCCTTCAACGTCGCCGACACCGCCATTTGCACCGGCGTCGGGCTGATTTTTCTCCTCACCTGGAAAACCGAGCACACACCGAAAAACGTGACCAGTGACGTGTGACAAGTGACATGAACAATTTCCAACCGCCGCCCGCCTGGCATTTCCTGTCCCCTGTCACTTGCCACCGGTCACACTGAAAGAAATGTCAGCGCGCACGGAAAAATTCACTGTCGAAAAATCGCTCCCGTCCGGGCGGCTCGACACTTTTTTGCGCCAAAAATTTCCCGCCGCCTCGCGCGGCGCGTTGCAACGGCTGATTGAACAAGGCCATATCCACGTCAATGGTCACACGGTCAAACCCACACACCGCCCGCGCGCCGGCGAACAAATTGAAATCCACTGGCCGGAGGCAAAGCCCGCCGAAGCCCAACCGGAGGAAATTCCGCTCACCATTCTTTTTGAGGACCAATCGCTGCTCGTGCTGAACAAACCCGCCGGACTGGTCGTGCATCCCGCCGCCGGCCACGAGGAACACACGCTCGTCAACGCCCTGCTCCATCACTGCCGGGGCTCGCTCAGCGGCATCGGCGGCGTCGCGCGACCCGGCATCGTTCACCGGCTCGACAAGGACACCAGCGGTTGTCTCGTCGTCGCCAAAAACGACGAAACGCACCTCGCGCTCTCGGCGCAATTCGCCGGGCGGCAGGTTGAAAAAATTTACGACGCGATCGTGTGCGGCGAACTCGCGCGCGAATCCGGCGAAATCCGCGCCGCCATCGCCCGGCATCCATCGCACCGCAAGCGCATGGCGGCGCGCGACGACGATACCGGCCGCGCCGCGCACACAAGTTATCACGTGCTCGAGCGATTGAACGCCGCCACATTCGTTGAGGCACAAATTCACACCGGCCGCACCCACCAGGTCCGCGTGCATTTTCAATTTCTCGGCCATCCGCTCGTCGGCGATGAAACCTACGGCGCGCGGCAAAATGCCCGGCTGAAGGAATTGACGAATTACGCCGCGCCGCGTGTGATGCTGCACGCGCGCGAGCTTTCATTCATTCATCCGCGCACGGAAAAGGAAATGAGCTTTGCAGCGCCGCTGCCGGAAGATTTTCGAGATGCGTTGAAATTTTTGCGGGCTTGACCCCCTCGCCTCATCGTGTTACAGTCTGTGTATGACAGAGACGCTTACCATTCGTTTGCCAAAATCGCTGGCGCGGGATTTCCGCGCCAAGACCCGCGCCGCCAAAACCAATCCCACCGAGGTTTTGCGCGAGGCGGCGGCAAATTATGTCCGCCATGACCCAGCGGCACGCAACGCCATTGTGGAACACATCCGCGCCCGCGCCGGAACCTGGGACGGAGATATTTCCGGTGAAGAATTATTGCGGAGGACACGTCCGTGATTCTCGTGGACACTTCGGTAATCGTTGCCTGGCTGGACAAAAACCATCCGCACCATCGTGCCTGCGTGAAGACCATTGAACATTGGGCTCAACGCGAGCAGCTCGCGGTCAGTTCTGTAACATATGGCGAACTCGCGGCGGGCGGGCGCACGCGCGAGGCGGTGGAAGAAGATTTGCGTGATTTTGAAAAAATCCCGCTGGATACGGATGCCACCTGGCGCGCGGGCATGGCGTTCCGCCAATATCGCCGCAAGGATTCCGACGATCCCGTGCTGCCTGATTTTTTCATCCGCGCGCAGGCGGCGGTCTTGAATCTTCCCCACCTGACGAATGACCGGCGCCGGACAAAGACCTTTCCCGATGTGGATTTCGAGTTTGTGTGAACCGGCAAATTTGGGATGCGGTGAAATTATTGCGGTGAAAAGTCAGCGACCTCCGGCAAAGCCGGAGGCTTGAGGGAGGTGGAGCGGCCCAAGGCCGCATGGCCCTTCGGGCGTCAACCGACACGCCGATCTCAATCCACGACTTCAGACCTCGTCTCTCTCGCCCCGCGAAGCGGGGAGAGAGCCGGAGAGAGGGGTTCGCAAAAGACCACGCGCCGCCTCTCCCCGGCCCTCTCCTCCACTTCGCAGAGGAGAGGGAGATCATCGATCGTCCAGCTGGGATCGCATCCAGACGGTATATTCCCGGAACCGTCAAACTTCGGTGGTCCTCCGGCAGAGCCGGAGGATTTCCTGGGGATTAAATTCAAACCACCCTTTCATTTTTGAAGTGAGCCTCCTTACGTCGGCTCCTACAATTGTTAAAAGAAAATTTGTTCGCCTGACGCGCGGGTTTTTTGCATATTCACCGCAATGAAATCCATGACGGGCTATGGGCGCGGTGAATGCGCGCGGGACGGCTTCAAAATAACCGTGGAACTCAGCGCGGTGAACCGCCGGCAGACGGAAATTTCCGTGAACCTGCCGCGCGAACTGGAAATGCTCGAAGCCCCGGTGCGCGACGCGATCAACCGCCACATCGCGCGCGGACGCGTGACGGCGCGGATTTCTATTCACGCCGCCGAAGGCAAAATGTCGGCGCGCATGCATATCAATCTGCCGCTCGCCAAGGCTTACGCGACCGAACTCAATCGCCTGGCCAGACAATTGAAGCTGTCTGGCGCAGTGACGCTGGATCAAATCGTCCGCGCGCCGGGGGTTTTCCAGACGGACGAGGAACTGGTCGAGGCCGAAACCATCTGGCCGATTGTGGAAAAGGCCCTGCAGCAGGCGCTGGCCGCCCTGGTGAAAATGCGCGAACGCGAGGGCGCACATCTCGCGGAGGATCTGGCCGCGCGCGTTGGCATCCTGCGAAAATGTGCCGGACAAATCCAAAAACACGCGCCGCAAACGGCGGAGCGCTACCGCCAGCAGCTCATCGAGCGCATAAAAAGCGCCGGTCTGGAGTCACCCGCGCCGGACGACGAACGGTTGTTGAAGGAAATCGTCCTGTTTGCCGACCATTCGGACATTTCGGAGGAATTGACGCGGCTGCAAAGCCATTTCCAGCAGTTCGAGGACTGCCGCAAATCGAAGGAGCCGGTGGGCCGGACGCTGGACTTTCTCGCACAGGAAATGAACCGTGAAATCAACACCATCGGCTCGAAGGCCAATGACGCGCTGATTTCGCGCGACGTCGTGACACTGAAGGCGGAACTGGAAAAGTTCCGCGAGCAGGCGCAGAACGTCGAGTGAGTGACGAGTGGCGGGCGACAAGTGACATGAATGTCGAGAGTCGAAAGTCGAAAGTCGAGGGCCGGCCCCCAAGGGAGGCGGGAGGCGGACCGTTGTTGATCCTGATTTCCGCCCCGTCGGGCGGCGGGAAGACGACGTTGTGCCAGCAGTTGCTCGCCGCCCGGCCGGACATGACGCGCGCCATCACCTGCACCACGCGCGCGCCGCGACCGGGCGAGAAGAACGACGTGGATTATTATTTTATTGACCCGGCGGATTTTCAACGGCGCGTGCAGGCCGGCGAGTTCATCGAGCACGCGACGGTTTTTGGCCGCAGTTATGGCATTTTGCGCTCCGAACTGCGGAACAAATTGTGGCGGAGCAAGGATGTGCTGCTGAACGTGGATGTACAAGGTGCGGCGACAATTCGCGACCGGGCGCTGGCCGAGCCGGAATTGAAACGCGCGCTGGTGACGGTATTCCTGACTCCGCCGTCCATCGCCGTGCTGGAAGAACGTTTGAAAAAACGCGCTTCGGACGCGCCGGAAGAAATCCAAAAGCGGCTGGGCATCGCCCGGAAGGAAATCGCGCAGTGGAAAAATTTTGACTATCTTTTGATCAGCACGACGATCCTGGAAGATTTGCGGCGGATGCTGGTGATTGTCGAGGCGGAAAAAATGCGTGTGGCCAGGGCCCAAGCCCCGGAATTTTGAAAGCCGGCGCCGCGCATTGCGTATTGCGTCAAGCGGCACGGCAAGTCATTACTTGACGCAACACGCAACACGCAACACGGTTGCATATGAGCAAAAACATCATTCTCGGCGTGACCGGCTCGATTGCCGCGCACAAGGCGGCGGATTTGGCAAGCCGGCTGACCCGGCAGAAATGCAGCGTGCGCGTGGTGATGACCGCCGACGCGCAGCGATTCATCACGCCATTGCCGTTCAAGGTGCTCTCGCGCCATCCGGTCGTGACCGGTCTTTACGACGAGGAGGAAGGCTGGAAGCCGGCGCACATTGAAATGGCGGATACCGCCGGCCTTTTGCTCATTGCGCCGGCGACGGCGAATGTCATCGCGAAACTGGCGCACGGTCTGGCGGACGACGCGCTGACGTGCCTGGCGCTGGCGTTGAATCCGAAGGCCAGGATTTTAATTGCGCCGGCGATGAACGGCAAAATGTGGCTGCACCCGGCCACGCAGCAGAATGTGAAAACGCTGAAAGCGCGCGGCGTGGAATTCATCGGTCCGGACGAGGGGATGCTTTCCTGCGGTTACGAAGGCATTGGCCGGATGTGGCCGGTGGAACAGGTGGCGGCGCGGGCCCTGAAGCTGCTGGCTTGAGTCGCCGCCCATTCGAGTGCGGTCTTGCCCATGAAATACCTGGATTGGCAAACGTTCAAAGGCCTGCCCAAGCTGCTGGCGACTTCCCCGGCGGAACCGCCGCAACAGGCCGAACGTATCGTGGCCGTGCAACTCCACATCGTCTTGCCGGTCAAGGTGGGGGTTATCGCCGTTGTGCTCTACTACCTGTTTTATGCCGGCTGGTTGACCGAGGAACTGACCACCCGCTGGGTGGTGGAGCAAACTCTGCAAAGATTCTTTCTGATTTATGTCGTATGCAACGCCGTGGCCGGCGTCGTGCTGTTGCTCTGGCGCCGGTTTCCGCCGGGCATTTTTCAGTGGCTGGTGTTTGCGCTGGGGCTGCTGGACGGTCTGTTTGCGGCGGAACTGACGTTCCTGACCGGTGGATTTGACAGCACGGTTTACTGGATGTTCGCCGGTTTGATTGTATTGAATGCCATCAGCATTCCCCTGGCGACGCCACAGATCGCGTTGAATCTGCTTTTGAGCTTCTTTTACCTGGGGGCAGGAACCTTGTATGCCAACGTGCCGGATCCGACCTTCGGGAATCTGCCACCGAATGCTTTCCATTCCACCAGTACAAACCTGATCGGATCGATGCCGGGCACCAACCGGCTTTCCCGGCCGATCCGGCCGATCCGGGTCAGCGACCTGCCTTACAGCTCGATGCCGCCGGAAAATGCCAGCGGACCGGACCTGCCGAAGCTTTTCACATTATGGCTCCTGACGGCGTGCTGTTATGGCGTGCAGGTGCTGGCCGAACGGCAGCGCCGGGCATTGGAAGAAGCCCACGAATTTGCCATGCGCGAAGGACAACTGCATTCCGCCGGCCGGCTGGCTGCCGAGTTCGCGCATCAAATCAAAAACCCGCTGGCCATAATCAACAATGCCGCCTTTTCGCTGCAACGCGGCCTGCGCGATGCCAAGACTGAAGTCGCGCAGCAAATCGGAATCATTCAGGAGGAAGTGGCACGCGCCGATCAGGTCATCACACAAATCATGGGTTACGCGCAATTGAGCGAAGGTCATGTCGAAAAACTCAACGTCGTCGAGGAAATCAACCGCGCCATCGCGCAGGTGTTCCCGTCCGTCATGCCGACGGGCATTCAAGTCCACCGCGAATACGGTCGCGGTTTTCCGCCATTACTGATGCAGCACGGCCATTTGTCCGAAGTGTTCGTGAACCTTTTAAAGAATGCTCAAGAAGCGCTCGGTGAAAAGGGAAACGTGTTTGTCACGGCTGATTGTCACCGTGATCATTCGATCGAAATTTCCGTGCGCGACGATGGCCCCGGCATTGCGCCCGACAAAATCGAACGGATTTTCGAGGCTTACTACACCACCAAAGAACGCGGCACGGGTCTGGGACTCGCGATTGTGAAACACAACGTCGAACTTTACGGCGGCAATGTGCGCGTTGAATCCGAGCTTGGAAAAGGTGCGAATTTTACGTTAATCTTTCCGGCGAAAGCGGTGATGAACCCGGCCAAATGAGCGTACCATTGCCACCCGTGCTCGTCGTGGACGACGAGAAGAACATGCGTCTGTCCTTGCAGACGGTGCTGAAGGGTGAAGACTATGCCGCGCGCGCGGTCGAATCCGCCGAGGAAGCCTTGACCCTGCTGGCGCGCGAGGAGTTTTTCATGGTCATCACCGATGCCCGGCTCGGCGGCATGAGCGGCTATGAATTCCTCGCCAAAATCCACAATCAATGGCCCGACCTGCCGGTGCTCATGCTCACCGCCTACGCCACGCCCAAACTCGCCGTGGAAGCGATCAAAGCCGGGGCGATTGACTACGTGTCCAAACCGTTCGCGCCGGAGGAGTTGCTTCACGCCGTCACCCGCTGCGCCGAGCGTTACCGGCTGCTGCAGGAAAACGCCGCGCTGCGTTCGCGCGCCAATGAAACTTTCAGCCTTGACCAGATCGTTGGTGAATCGCAAAAAATCCGCGAGCTGCGGAAATTGATCCAAACGGTCGCGCCCACGGACGCGCGCGTGCTCATTCTTGGCGCCAGCGGCACGGGCAAGGAACTGGTCGCCGGCGCATTGCACGGATTGAGCCAGCGGCACGAGGCGAATTACATCCGCATCAACTGCGCCGCCATCCCCGACACTCTGCTCGAAAGCGAATTGTTCGGCCACGAAAAGGGCGCGTTCACCGGCGCGCTGAAACAAAAACCCGGCCGCGTTGAAGAAGCCGATGGCGGCACGATTTTTCTCGATGAAATCGCGGACATGAGCAAGCCGCTGCAAGCCAAGCTGCTGCGGTTTTTGGAGGACGGCACGTTCACGCGGGTCGGCGGCACGCACGAACTTCGCGTCAACGTCCGCCTCATCGCCGCCACCAACCGCGACATCGTGAAAGCCATCGCCGAGGGCCAGTTCCGCGAGGACTTGTTTCACCGCCTGAATGTGGTGCAATTCCGTCTTCCGTTGCTGCGCGATCGGGGTGAGGACATTTTGCTGCTGGCCGGGCATTTTTTGAAAATGTTCCGCGTCGCGATGAATACAAACGTAAACACCACCACACCCGCCGCGGGCCAAAAACTGCTTTCGCATACGTGGCCCGGCAATGTCCGCGAATTGCGCAACGTCATCGAACGCGCGCTGATTTTGGAAACGACGCACGAGATCCAGGCGTCCAGCCTGCCGGATTTCCGGGTCGAAACGCGTTTGCAAAAAACCACGTCCACCCAAGCCGCCCACAATGAATCGCTGGACGACGCGCTGGCGCGTCTGGAGCGTGAATTAATCACCAGCGTGCTGGAACAAAACAATTTTAACCTGACGCGCACTGCCGAACAGCTTAAGTTAAGCCGGCATTCGCTCCGTTACCGGATGCAACGGCTGAATATGGACTTCGGTGACAGCACCCCGGATGAAAGCCCGTAACTTTCAACCGGCAATTTTTGGAACCTGATTTTATTTTGATGCCATGGATGACGCACTGCCAGCCGTAGGCCGGATGACACCAGTATGGGTGGATTTTTTCATCATGACCGGGGCCTTTGCCCTGGTGGGGATCGGGGTGCTGATCTGGATCTTTTTCTTTCGCAAGCCGGGACGACGCCGGCGCAAACACCGCCATCGCCATGAACATCGTTCGCCAAATCCCACTCTCGCCCAAAGCGGCGGGCTGCCGCCGGTTCGCCAGGAAGAAAAACCTTCCCCCCGGCCGCCATCAACACCGCAACCGTAAATGCATCACAGCCGCGCGATCACCCGCAAAAGCGCCTCAAATCTGGCGCTGGCCTTTGTGGTGTTGCCGCGAGCCAAACGTGACGCCATGTCCGCACTCTACGCCTTTTGCCGCGAAGTGGATGACGCGGCTGACGCAGAATCTGCTCCGGTTGAAAAACGCCGCGAGCAACTCGCTGACTGGCGGACCGACGTCCGGCGGGCTTGCGAAAATCAGATGCCGGAATTTGTCATCAACCAGGAATTCCAACCCATCATCCGCAAATATCATCTGCCCTTCACGCTCTTCGATGAATTGATCAAAGGCTGCGAGATGGATTTGGACATCCAGCGCTATGAAAATTTTGAGCAACTTGAACTTTATTGTTATCGCGTCGCGTCGGTCGTCGGCCGGTTGAGCATTGAGATCTTTGGCTATCAGAATCCCGCGTGCCGCGACTACGCCGTGTATCTCGGCCAGGCGCTCCAATTCACGAACATCCTGCGCGACGTCCGCACCGACGCCGGACGCGGCCGGATTTATCTGCCGCTGTCCGAGTTGAAAAAATTCAACGTCCGCGAAGAGGAAATTTTGCGGCACGAATACTCCGACCGCTTCGCGCAACTCGCCGCCGGCGTCGCCGGACGCGCCAAAAATTTTTATCGCCTCGCCCGGGAAACCCTGCCCGCCGAAGACCGGCGCTCAATGGTCGCCGCCGAATTGATGGGATCGGTTTACTGGCGGTTGCTGCAAAAATTGGAACGGCAGCGATTCAATGTCTTTGGTCCGCATCCCACACGGGTCAATAACGGACAAAAATTGCTGTTGATTCTCCGCGCGTGGCTGCGCGTGGCGACGGGAACGACGGCGCCCAATTATGGCACGACTTGATAATGTGGGACCGGCTTCCAGCCTGTCCACTGCCTCATTGGGGACAGGCAAGATGCCTGTCCCGCATTCGCGCCTCATCGTCAACGCGGACGATTTTGGCCGTTCGCATTCCATCAATGAAGCCGTCATCCGCGCGCATCGTGAGGGCGTTTTGACCACTGCGAGTTTGATGGTGAACGAGCCGGGACTTGATGAAGCGGTTGCGCTCGCAAAGCAAAATCCCAAACTCGGCGTCGGCTTGCATTTGACATTGCTGTGCGGACACTCCGCGCTGCCGCCGGAAAAAATTCCCGGCCTCGTCAACCCGCGCAGTGAATTCTCTGAAAACCCCGTCACCACCGGCTTCCGTTATTTTTTCCAGCGCGGCCTCCAGCAACAACTCCGGGCCGAAATTCACGCGCAGTTTGAAACATTCCGCGCCACCGGCCTGCCCTTCGATCATGTCAACGGCCACTTGCATTTGCATCTGCATCCAACCGTGTTCCGCATTTTGATGGAAGACGCGGAAAAACTGGGCATCCGCCGAATGCGCTTCACCCGCGATTGTTTTACGCGCAGCCGGCGCATGGCCCACGGACGCTGGTTCTACCGCGCTTCGCACGCGCTGATTTACGAATGGTTGTCGCAACGCGCCTGCAACCCGCTGCGCCAGCACGGCATCAAGCACACCCAAATCACCTTCGGCCTGCTGCAAAACGCCCGCGTGGACGAGGAATATATTTTGAAATTGCTGCCGGCATTGCCGGCCGGCGATTCGGAGCTTTACTCGCATCCGTCACTCGACGAATTTAAGCATGAGTTCGACGCGCTCGTCAGTCCGCGGGTAAAAGAACTGGTGAAAAAACTCGGCATCGAATTGATTCGCTACCAGGATTTGTAGCGGCACCCGGTGAGCGTCGCGCTTTGAAAATGCGGTGGTCGCAGACCGCCGCTGCAAAATCATGATAAAACTGTTGTTGATTC
>Ga0208821_1000073_pt1 | contig 83227 bp, 57 predicted proteins | sample June2015DPH_20_5_FD_184720 | JGI IMG/M metagenome (GOLD analysis project Ga0208821, IMG submission 184720) | Peatland microbial communities from SPRUCE experiment site at the Marcell Experimental Forest, Minnesota, USA - June2015DPH_20_40... | ecosystem: Environmental > Terrestrial > Soil >...
ACACATCCAACTGCTGCTCGTCTTTTCCACGCATGCTTTCTTCTTATCAGGTTGTGCTGTGGAAACAAGAGAGTTTCGGGGTACTCCGTCCGCTTCAAATCTTCAAATCGAGTTTTTCCGCAACCTGCTAGTACCTTCAGTGCAGTGCTGTTGCGCCCCGAGTATAGAGCCAAACACCGGGTCTCCGTTGCTCCACCCAAAACTGTTAGAATTACTCCACCCGCTCCACCCAGAAGAGCCATTAGGAAAAAGCCAGTTGTTATGGAAGAGCAAAGCGGCGCTGAAGTCCAATCCGCTTCCTTTTTTTGATACAAGGGGTATAGATACTGCGACATCTAAAGTGGACAGGTCTACCCCTCTAACCATTGTTACCCCCGGCTGTATGCCGTCAAAATCATAGTTTCCGTTACCTCCACCGGACACCAAGGGTTGTACACCGTTAGAAACAACGGTTTGACCCGTACTAGACATTTGGGTTTGAGCCGTTTGAGCATAACCCAGTGTAGACAGCAGTAGTACCATCGGCAAGAGAAGTTTCTTGAAAACCTTGACCAAGCTCATTTCTTCCTCTCTTCCTCTAAAATTGTTGCAGGAAATCCCTGCTGCCCTACAACAGAATTCAAGATCGTACTGAGCTGTTGCGGGGTTGGAGTGGGAATGGACGCCGAATTCGCCTGGTATACGTAGGACTGAATGTGTTGGACGGCTGCCCCGTTTCGAGTTTCTTGGCCGACATAGGTAAGGACAACGTTCGGACCCGCCGCTAGGGACCCCAGCGCCGGAAAGAACCAAACCGCATCCGTCGCGCAGTTGTGAGAGGCGAACAGGTCGGATGCACCACTCTCGGCAATCCATTGCCCCTGGGCCACGCCCGTGGACGCGTCGCGAATCTCGGTTCGTGTTCCGCTGGGAAGCAGGAGGCTCATCCGGCTTTCGCCTCTGCCGGACGCGAGCAGCGCGGCTGTGCCCGTCTCGGGAGTTGCCCCGCCAGACCACATTACACTGCCGGTCAGCGTTACATCTCTGGTGGCCTGCCCACCGGTCAAAGCGGCGATTGACCGGGATGCGAAAGACACTGCCTGAGGATTGCTTTGCGGTTGATTCTGAGTGAATGCTACAGATGCCAGGAGCAGGATTAGGGGCACACCGAATGCGAAGCGAGCCATTGGCCCACCTCCGTTTGAGTTTTCGGTTGGCCCCCTCGAATCAACCGTGGGCGCAACCGTATAGAAGCTACCTGGCAGTGTCAAGTTAAAAGAGAAGAAAAAGATATAGCTCACACTGATGCGTGACGAATCTCACTTAGGATCGATGGTTCGTGCGATGTTATCCGATCTCTTCATGCGTGCGAATATGTGACGCCCACGAGTTCCGCCAGCGCCAGCCAGTGCCGTGGATGCGGGCAGTAGCCTTCGCGAATCCGACCCGCGTACCAGCGCGATACTCCAATCCGCTTTGCAATGGCCGTCGCTGAGGCTTTCGCAAGTGCTGGCTGAATTTTCTCCGAAAACGCCTGTTCGGTGAGCCATGTCGGTTGCTTCGCGGGATTCCAAGCAGCCCGCGCCTGCGCGTGCTTGCGATGCGTTGCCGCTTCTTTGGCAATCGCTTCCGGCGTATGCCCGGCGATGCGCCCAACTTGCGCGACTTCCACGAGACGCCGAGTCGCAATCTGGAGATCGCACTTTTTGCAGTGTGCTGAATCGCCTTCAAGCTCTTTGCCACATCCACGGCAAACCCTCTCAGGTTTCGGAACCTTGACCAGTGGAACATCACTGCCCTTTACTTTGCGCTTGTTCAGCTGTGTGAGGCGAGTCGCTATCCGTCGCCGAGCAACGGTTGAAGGGGTTCTGGAAATTGATGCCCAAAACGCTTGTGCAACGTATTCTGCGATCGGAGCCACGAGCTTGCTCCATGTGTGCGAGGTTTGAGCAAGTTTGATTGCCAAAGCTGAAACCAACCGGCAGTTCCCATTGCGGTCTTCCCAGAAGTCCGATTTGCGAAGAGGCTCGCTCTGAAGCCAATTAAGAACGAACGCGTCCACCTTGGGCCGACAGACCTCCATTAGGTCGCAAGCGAGGGAGTCCCTGTTGGGTGTATCCACGTGGAGCACGCCGATACCTGGATCAAGGCCCATTGCAGCGGCTGAAAGGCGCGACTCGCTTTCCAAAAGTGCGTATAGCAGATTCAGTAGGGCGTTCGGCGGATTAGAGGCCAGACGCGGGCTGTGGGTCAGGGGCGAGATGCGAGAGCCGAAGCGTTTCCAATGTTCTGGTATGCTGCGCCCGTCCTTGCGCGGCCAGCAAATCGGTACGTTACTCCAGGACTGCCAGTAGCAGCGCGCAGCTTGTGCTTCGATGAGTCGCACTACATCTATGCTCTCCGCGCTCGATAGCTCGACTCTGAATTGAGCAATCGCGTCTGCGGTCGCAGAATCGTGCAGCATATCCCGGACAAGTAGCTCCTGCCCGACAAGTTTCTGAGAGATGAGGTCTTTGGAAATCTTGAGCGCTGTCCCGTTGCCGAGTGCGAGCGCTTGCGCTCTGCGGAGCTTGGCATCCGATGGAGAGACAGGACCAGTGACAGCGAGCACCTTGCCTCTGCGGTCAAGCATTACGAACGCCGCGCCCTGATCTGCAAGCCAGCGAAGGGCCTCAAGCGTGACGAACCCGTCGCTCCCGATCATGACTAACCTCTTTAGACCATGATTGACGCGGGGCAAGCGGATGGTCCGGCGCTCGTCTGCGATTCCATCGTGCAAGAGCAAATGACCGGCATTAACTTGGACGCGTATGCCGTAGCCGTTCAATACGAGGACGCCAGATTTGCGGATGGCGTGCGAGTGCGGTAGGGTGTGCGAAGCTGCCATTGGAGTCATTCCTCCTGTGGTGGTCAGGGCTTGTCGACTGCTGGTAACAGTCGGCAGGCCCACTTTTGTTTTGTACCAAAAACTCAGTTATTCATGTCCAACGTTCTCACGGCCAACTTGCTGGAGCCAGCCACTCAGGAATAATCGCGCCACATCTTCGACAGGCGTGGTCGTGGGAATGGCCCTTGTAGCCGCAAGAACACTCCACGTAGAACTCACACCGGAGGATGTGATGGGCACGTCTCATCATGGCTCGATCCTCAGCACAGATGTCACGGGAGCGACGCAGGCTAACCAACCCGCGTGCTGCCAATGAATCAGCCATGAAATTGATTTGCGCGCTTCGGCGTTTGGGAAACATTCGTTCCTTGAGAACCTTGAGAATGAGCGGGGCCAGATAAGGCATGAACTCGTGTTCGCCAGGATAACCATCACGAAAAGCGCCGATTACATCGTCTCCAGTTTGCACCTTAGAAAGTGGAGGCCAGAGTTGGTCCCACACATTGTCAAGAAGTAATCGGTAATCGTCTGCTCGCCCGCGAACAGCAGAGGCGTCAACCTTGGGTTTCGGCCCTCGACGACCTTTTTGTGAAACCTTGTCAAGCGATTTGTTTGATCTCTCTGGGGCTTTTTTCGGCTTTGCCATTTGTGCGGAAGGTTCCCCCAAGTTACACCCTAAATTATACGTAAAGTTCCCCCGGAAGACGAGGGGGAATTATGCGTAATGTCGATTTGCAATGTGGATGTAGGTTTAACGTGATAAAGCAGTTATTGCAACAACCAATGGCATAATACCAGCAACGCAGGGCGAAATTTTATGCGAAATAGTAGCGATATTACGCACAATCAACGACGCGCCGAGGCCCAGCGGCCCCGGAAAACGAGCAAGCCGCGTTCGATTCCTATCTCGCAGCTTTCAGAACGCAGTTACACCGCTCGTGACCGCGCCTTGCACGTTCTCGCGGCCATGCGCCACGATCCAAACCTTTCGCTAACTCACGCCGCCAAGCTGCAAGGCGTCAAACGCGAAACGGTTAAGAAATATTTTCCGTCCGCGCTGAAACAAACTAGCGGAAAATTCCAGGCCACGAATAGCGACCGCTATACAGCAACTCTCTACGTTCCCGATGCTCAAGGCAATGCCGTTGCGGTAAAGACCCGTTCGTCAAAGGAACGTGAACAGCTCGGGCAGTACCTTCGCGACCTGGGCCGCTATTTGCGCGGCACACGCGGCGCACTTGCACCGTGGCACGGAAAGAAGATCGCAGGCGTGGAACTCGTCACTGCTGGTCGAACGATTGCCGTAATCGAACCCGCGCTGTCCGAGTTTTCCCTCTATCGGACATTCAACGGCGGTGCTAACTGAGTGACCTGTTTCCAATCCGCACAGCGCGGCGGAAGTCCCAGAGGGAAGATCGCCTTGGGAACGATGCCTTTTGCCTTTTCTGCGGCTATGCGTGCCTGGAATCGCTCACGCGCGTAACACGGCAATGGCTCGAAGCGAAAGGAATTCCGAGAAGTCGTCTAGATCGTCTCCTTGAGGAACATCACATATTTGGGGAAGCACATGACCCCAACCTAATCGTGACGCTCTGCCTGAATTGCCATAGGGAGATTACGGAGGGACTGAATAGTGAAGGGGTCAGTATGCGGCCTGAGACAAATCTACTCAAGCTCATAGCTCTGATGCTCAGGGGTTCGGCTGTGCTCTTTGACTCCCTAGCGACCTCATATCGCAGGTGGGCGACTTTGCTGGAAAACCTATCCGCGCGGGATGTAACAAGACCTAATCGTACAAATGGGAGGTAAAGGAAAAATGATCGACGCTAAACCGCAAGACATTTATGTTCGAGCGCACACGGTTTCACTTGAAAAGAAACAGCGCGAGAATTCGCGCCAGAATAACGAGCCCAAATGGCTTGACTATGCGCTCATTTTCGATTGCGAATCACGCATCACGGCAGATCAGACTTTGACATTTGGGTTTTGGCGCTTTTGCGAATTGCGAAATGGAGTTTATGTGCCCCTCGAAGAAGGAATCTTTCACGATGACGTGCTCGGCGCAAAGGAGATGGGTGTGCTTCGCAAATACAAGACAGCCACAAAGCCCGAAACCGCTGACGATGGCAGCGACCACCTGCACCTTTACCCCCGTTCACAATTCATTATGGAAACGTTAGGGATGGCGATTCAGGCCAAGGCGCTGATCGTCGGTTTCAACTTGCCGTTCGATTTAAGCCGTATAGCCGTGGATTGGAACACGGCAGAAAATGGCGGATGGACGCTCATCATGAGGCAATGGCGCAACCCGAAAACCGGTAAGGTAGAACCTAATGAATCTTTCCCTCGTGTGGTCATCAAGGCACTCAACAGCAAAACATCTATTATCGGTTCGACACGCCCTCCAATGTCTCTTCGCAGATCAAAAGACAAACGGGCGAAACTCTGGCCACGGGGTCGATTCCTGGACGTGCGCACTCTGCTTTGGGCGCTCCGCAACAAGTCCTTCTCGCTCAAATCGGCGTGCAAAGAATTCGGGATTCCCGGCAAGCTGGATCACAAACCAAGCGGGGGGGGTGGATTTGGACGAGATTGAGTATTGCCGACAGGATGTACGAGCCACTGTTGGTCTATTGAATGCGGCGAAACAGGAATTCGACCTGCACCCCATCGCACCCGGCCCCGACCGAATGTTTAGCCCCGCAAGCGTGGCCAAGGCTTACCTTGAAACCCTCACCATCTTGTATCCAAGTACGAAGGTGAAAGTTGCGGAAATCGCGTACGGGATTTTCATGCAGAGTTATTTTGGCGGGCGCGCGGAATGCCGAATTCGCAATTGGGAAGTACCCGTCTGTCCCGTTGATTTCATGTCCCAATATCCCACAGTGAATGAGCTGCTTGGCAATTGGGAAGTTCTCACGGCGGAGAACGTCACGTTCCGAGATGCAACGGACGAAGTACGGAAACTTCTTTCTCGCGTCACGCGGGAACGGTGTTTTGATCGCAAGCTTTGGTCGAAATTCCGATTCTTCGCACGCGTCCGTCCCGACAATGACATTTTGCCCGTGCGGACCTTTTACAATGGCACAACTCAAAATGTTGGAATCAATTACCTCACGAGCAAGAAAGCGCTCTGGTTCGCAGGCCCGGACATCATTGCATCGATTCTCTTGACCGGAAAAGTTCCGCACATCGAAAAAGCAATTCGAGTGGTTGCGCACGGCAAACAAGCAGGATTGGGTTCCACATCCCTGCGCGGCATAGTGCGGGTTGACGCGAAAAAGCACAGCTTCTTTAAGCACGTCATTGAACAGCGCGCGGCGCACGAATCGAATCCGGCGCTTTATTACTGGCTGAAAATCCTCGCCAATAGCGGCTCATACGGCCTGTTCGTGGAGCTTAATCCGAACGATGCCGACGCGGCGGAATTGCAGGTTTATTCGGGAGACGATTCGTTTCCGACGCACTCTGACATGGTAGAGGAACCCGGAAAGTGGTTTGCCCCGCACATTGCTTCCCTGATCACTTCCGGCGGTCGCCTGCTTCTGGCCATGCTCGAAAAGTGCATCACGGACGCCGGTGGCACGTACTTATTTTGTGACACGGACAGCGCGGCCATCGTTTCCACGGAAACGCGGCAACAAATAGCAATGCCGGATGGTGCGCAGCCGATCACGGCGCTTTCATGGGCTGAAGTTAAGCAAATTACCGACAGATTCCAGTCGCTCAATCCCTACGCCATTGACGGCTCGATTTTGAAAATTCACAAGTTAAATTGGGACAAAAACAAACAGCGTCGCCAATTGTACGGACATAGCATTGCGGCAAAAAGGTACGCACTCTACACGAAAACGAAAAACGATATTGAAATTGTTGAACCTAAAGCACATGGACTCGGCTACTTCTACCCGCCGAAAGATTCCCCGGAAGGATGGAGCCACGAAACGCCATTATGGATTTTCGAGGCTTGGGACTGGATCATGCGCGGTGTTCTCGGCCTAAAACGCACGAAACCCAAGTGGTTCGATCTTCCCGTGATGATGAAACTCACGCTCAGCACTCCTCATCACGCATTGCGCAATCTTGCCAAAGGCCCGCTCACGCGGCCCAATAATTTCATGATGATTCCGCAAGTGTGCCGATTTGGATGTCCGCAAAATGTTGACCCCGATAAATTCACGCTCATCTCGCGGTTTTCATCCGAGCGCGAGGAATGGATGCGCGCAAAGTGCGTCAATATCCACGATCCCGAATCGCCCGTTTATGAACTCACGGACGATTACGACGGTCGCCGCGCGCTCGCAAAGAACTTCTTCATGCTCCTGGACACGTACCAAAATCACCCTGAAGCCAAAAGTCTTGGCCCGGATGGAAAGGCGTGCGAATTCGGCACACGCGGATTATTACAGCGCGCGCACGTGGTTGCAAATTGGCCGCCAATTTACATCGGAAAAGAATCCGACCGTCACTGGGAAGAAGGCGAAGACCCGAGTTTGCTGGACTTCAAAGCCATCGAATACAAGCGCAAAGGCAATGCAATTGCGACCGATGAACAATTAGCGCGGATCGCGAAAGTTCCCAAGCGCGAATTCATGCGCAGAGGAATCAATCAGCACACGCTGGAGAAAATCTGCAGGAAAGAGGCTGTGCGAGCGTCCAGACTGGCCAAAGTTGTGAAAGTGCTTCAACAATGGGAATCGGAGCAAGAGAATAGCAGCACATGCTTTACGTTGGCTGGAAAAGCAAAGTAAGATGAGTGCGCCGCTGCGCCGGGCCGGGGCTTGTGCTGATGGACTGGTTTACTTCGACAGGAAATTTTGCCAGCATTGCTGGACTGGTCGTGACTGCGTTTGCGCTCTACTACGCTAGGTCTGCGCGTGAAGCTGCGCGGGAAGCAAGAAAGGCGGTGCGTAAAGCAAACGCAAGTGAGGCTCTCGATAGGATAGGCGATACGGCAAACTTGTTGCAGGCGTGTGTGGAAAACGACCTTCAGCACGAGGCTGTTGTGAGAGCCAGAGACTTGGTATCAGATGTCAGTCGTTACAAACTCCGGTACGACCGTTTTCTAGACACAAACAGTAAGACACGGCTTGATGAAGCACGGGGGCAGATCAGCGTCATTTCGCGTTCTCTCGCCACACGAGGAGTACCGGCCACGCCTGCGGAAAAGAACCGTCTTCTCAGAATCTGCCATGAAGAAGTGGTGACGGTGCTCAATGAGGAGTCAGCTAGAATTGTTGCTGCCATCGAGAAGGAAGATGAATAATGCCAAACTACGATTCGGTAATAGACAAGCTGGTTGAAAAGAGCGAAGCAGGCGCGCTGCCGTGGAAGCCCACTTTCAACGAGAACACGTTTCTAGTTGCGCTCGAAGGCGAGGTCACCTTTGAGGTCACTAGGCTCGAAGACGGCGGCTTTGAGTTCACGATGAAAGACAAGGACGGGAAGAAAATCATCGACATAAACTGTCACAATGTTCCACACTATGCCGAAGCTTATGTTGAAGACGACAGGTACTACGACAAAATTAAACGTTTGTTTGAAGTCGCACGAGTGATAGGGCTAGAAGTAGATAAGAAACTGAACATCGCTGAATCGCTGCTCGACAAATTGTGAGGGTACGTAGTTTGGGTGATTGCTGCCGGAAAGAGGGAAAAAACTCTAATTGCCATCGAAACGGCTAAGAAGAGCGTTCGATAGGAGCGTACCGGATGCCAGATATTTCTCTGACTGACTTCGTTGATTTTGCGATCACCACACCACCCTCTCAACTAACGAAGGTGCGTCAGCTTTGCAGCCGTGGTTTCTATGATCCACGCTTTGATTTCTGGAAACCACTCCGCGAGGGGATGCAGGAATTTCACGCGAAGAACAAGAGGCTTGATGACGTTCTTGTTGGACTAAAGGACGCCAAGAAAATGACGCGATACCCATCAGCGGTCAAAGCGTACACCAAGTTTGTTTCCAAACAAACAGGAATGTCGTGGTTCAAGCCTCCATCAGCTCTCTGGAGCTATGGTGTGGACTAAACGTTCGTGTCAATCCCGAGTTGGGACTGCATCTTGGCGGAAAAAAACATGTTATCAAGCTTTATTTCAAAGACGAGAAACCTACCAAGCAGCGCCTCAAAGTGGTGTTTGAATTGATGAGAATCGGTCTGCGTTTGGACGACACGGTTGTGCCAGCAGTGATTGATGTTTCTAATGGAAAACTGATCGTACCAAAGCCTCTAGCGGAAGACCTGTTACCTCTCCTCGAAGCACAGGCGCTCGCATTCATGCATATCTGGAAAGCAATCACATTGAAAAACCCCGTCGCGTGCTAGATCGTGCCCGCGCCCCGCAAACGGAAAGCAGTTCTACTGTTTTTTTTAGCCGTGCGGAAAACCATCCGGCAAACACACGGCCCGGTTCCCCCGCACCAGCTCCAGGCCCGCTAACCACGCGGGTGCGCGCCACATCCACTAGCTTGGCGCGCCCTCCCGCACCAGCAAAAACGTTCGGGTTCTTTGGAAAACGGATCGCGCGCGGACCGTTCCGAACCGATTCGCGCAAACACGCGCGCAAATACCAACCTGGGAAACACCAGAACGCGCTTCCCGCACCGCGCCGTCACCCAAGCGCACGTTGCACACCCGCGAAAAACCCAGCCCGCGCACGCGCGCGCCCCGGCCTCGGGGGTGTAGCAAAATCCCCTCAGGTCATAGTACCCCCGGCTTTCATTGACTTGAACGTTCCACCCACGTAAGATTTGCCCCTAATGATCGGGCAGACCATCGCGCACTACCGCAGCGGCCTGAAAATGTTGGCGCGTTTATGGTCCGATGATTTGGTCGTCACCAACCCGCTGAACAAGTTCGTACATTCGATTTCTGCGCTCTCAGAGGAAAAGCATTGTTCACGCCGAATCCCAATCTGAGCGATGACCTGAATCGCAACATTATCCTGTCGGAAATCGAGGGTGGGGTGTTCCTTGACCGGTTACAACCGCACTGTGTGCTGCTGATCCAGACTCAGCACCGCTGCTACACGGCAGTGATGCTGGGAGGAAGCCAAGCGTTAATTTCAGGTCATCCTCAATATTGCCCTACACCGACTTTGGTTGCCATCGCAGGATCAACTTGGGGCGGTTCCATGCTGAAGCGGCATTTTGTCGGTCGTGGTATGCACTTGGAGTTTTGTCATCCGGAATATTCCACGCCAATTGTCACGTCTCGCGTGCAGGAAATCCGGGAGTGTGCAGAGTGTGCACTCGTCGTGGATCAAGCAGCGTAGCACATGGTCGCACACAAGGCGGTTCATTCATCGACCAAACCATGATCGACCAAACCATGATCGGCCAAACCACCTCGCACTACCGCCGCGCAACTCAGGTTTGCGGCTCGGAGACCAAGCGCGGCTGGGCCGGTGGAACCGCACTGTTCGGCGCAGCTTCGGACTGCGGCGTCTGGCCGTTCTGGACTGAGCCCCTGTCGCCCAGGCTCGCGCCGCGGTTGAGATTGAAGCGGCTGTCGTCATAGTTCGAGTTGTAGTTCGAGCTTGACGTGCTCAAGTAGCTTGCCGGCGAGTCGTAGTTATACGACGAACTCGGCGACGAATCCGGACGGTATGGCGGCGGATTGTCGTACCAGTCGTAGCTGTAATCCGGGTAGGTGTAAGCCAACGGGGCATACCAGTAAGGGTCGTACCACCAAGGATCCCAGCCGAGCCCCCAGTAGCCGCCCCAGTACGGCCATCCGATGCCGAAGCCCCAACCCCAGCCCCAGCCTCCCCAGCCCCAACCCCAGCCACCGCCCCAACCGTAGCCAGGCCAACCGCCTCTCCAACCATTACCAATCCGACCGAAGTCCGCTCTGGAGGCTCCGGCGGCGAAACCGGACGCGCCTGTTGACGGGCCAAAGGAGTGCCAACCGCCCTCGGAACTTCCGGCGTTACGAGCGGAGAGGCTTGAGTTCCCCAGACCTACGGAGTTACGTCCTTCACTGGAACGCGCGGAGCTACCGGAGTTGCCAAACGAATGCCACTGACCGTCGTTGATTGCGGGACGAACATTCGACGAATGATTTCCGAACGAGCCGGAATTGCGGCCACCTTCAGACCCGCCGTATGCACGGCTGCCCATTCCGTAATGACCCGCCGCTGATCCACCACGAACGCCGCTGCCTTGGTGGTAACTTCCTCCGCCAAAAGACCGCGCGCCGCCATAAGATCCGCCGCTACCATGGAAGCCTCCTCCGCTTCCGCCGCCATGAAAACCGCCGCCACCGCCGCCGCCGTGCTGAGCGAATGCTAGATTTGGCGTGAGAGCGAGACCGATGAAAGCAGCAAATGCGATGAGGGATCTACAAAGACTGAATCTGCGCATAATATACCTCCCTTTAATATGGGAGTGCAGTTTCAAGCGAGGAGCCTGTACACAAAGGACGTCGCTGCTAGCTAATTAGATTCTACCCCCATGCAAGGGGTTGCACCCAAAGGTTCAGCTGGTGCGGTTCGCCACCGCCAGCCACCGATATCCTTGCAGGCGTGGTAGATACCGTCTTCCCCTCGCTCCTCCTCGGCAGGCCACAACTAGGGCGAAAAACTGGCCAACCATGCCTCCCGTACTGCTCGCTGGACTATTGTAGACGAAAGCTCTGACCTCAGACTAATTTCTGGACCATGAACGGACGAACCTTCCTGCAGGGTGCCGCAGCCGGGGAAATGAATCGGCAAATTGTTGGCTTGGTGCGTCAGAGTCGTCGGGATCACGCCGACCTTTCTCTCGAACTATCTCCCGATTAAGATAATTGCCATGCAAAACGCAACGCCGGCGGCTATTGCGGTGCTGGTGCTGGAGCTCATACCGGCAGCAGCGTTTGGATTTGCCAGGGAGCGGGTTGGGCAGGCATGCGCCCGTTGGCCGTCAACTATACGAACCGCCTTACCGGCACTCTGCGCGCTACCTTACGTTCTGATTTCCTGCTCGTATCAGATGTTTTCATGGAAATGGTGTGCTCTGTATGCGGCGCTGCCGGTGGCGATCGCGTGGCTGCTGGGATGGGCCGCAATCGCCGATCCCGATCAACGCGGCAATTGGCGAGACGCGATCGTTCTCCTAACGCTGGGACTGGCCGTTGATTTGCGCTGGTTCGAGCGGGCGTGGCCGAGCGGGCTGACGGGCTGGGGGAAAGTGCTCCTCGTCGATGCTACGTTGTATGGATTCCTCGCGATCCGCCGGCTCCGCGGGACCGGCTTTGACTTTCACTTCCGCTGGAGCGATTGGAAAACTGGGCTGCGGGAACTGGCTTTTTTTGCGCCGCTGGTTCTCGCGCTGGGGATGGCGCTGGGCTTTCTCCATCCGCATGGCAGCGCGCTGCGGTGGTTCTGGATGGTTCCGAAATGGATTTATATCTTCGTTTTCATTGCGGTTCCGGAGGAACTTTACTTTCGCGCGTTGGTGCAGAACCTGCTGGAACGGCGGGTGGGACGGCGAGCGGCGCTGGCCATAACGGCAGTGTTGTTTGGGCTCTCCCATTTCAACAAACGATCGGCGCAATTCAACTGGCGCTATGTCTTGCTGGCAAGCATCGCCGGGATCTTCTACGGTCGGGCATGGCGCAAGCGGCGGCGAGTGGCATCCTCGGCGATCACCCACGCCAGCGTGGACGCCATCTGGTCGTTCTGGTTTTAGCGACATCTAAGGATCCGGCGCTTCCGGAATCTTTGCCGCGGATATGAAAATATAGACATGGGCAAAATGGCAATTGAGTCGAAAATTTCCCCCGCGGAAACGGCCGGGATTCCCCCGGCCCTCAAGGTTCGCAGCCTTGCGGTTCCGGCCGCCTGCCGCCGGTACTTCGTTTGGGCCCAGATCATCGTCGCCTTTATGTTTCTGGAGTTGGCGATTTGGGCGCCGAGTCTGGCGATCAGGAACCGCTGGGGCGCCATCGCCATAATCACGATTCTGGTTCTCGTGCTCATCGACCGGCCGTCGCTGGAGCGCCTCGGCCTCGCATTGCCAAAGCCGTTCGGCGCCAGCGTGGTGCTGGGGATCGGTTTAGCAACGGTTGTTTTCGTGGTGATTCTGGTGAGCTGGACGGGCGGCGAAATTCCCGCCAATTCGACTTGGCCGAGTTTCCGGTTGGCATGGGGGTATGTGATCTGGGCCATGGTTCAGGAATTCATGCTGCAATCGTTTTTCTTCAATCGCTTTGAAGAGCTGCATGGAAGCTCGGCTGCGGTTTGGATGGCGTCCACGCTCTTTGCCGCCGCGCACCTGCCCAGTCCCATCCTCACTACCGCTACGCTCATCGGCGCCCTTTTTTTCTGCGAAATGTTCCGCCGCTATCGCAGCATTTATCCCCTTGCCATCATCCATGCGATGCTGGGATTGACCATTGCCATTCTCACGCCTGACAGCCTGCTGCATCACATGCGGGTGGGGATTGGATATCTGCGATACCAGTGAGTGTGCGGCGCGTTTAGGGGAGACGTCACAAAACTCTACAGTTCAGGGTGGGTGAGAGCGGTATGATCCGAGTCAGGCAGCAGCGAATATCTGCGCCACGCTATGAGGAGTTTCAGTCTTCGCTTTATGGTGGTCAAGGGCAGGCTGCGCCCGGAGTTCGTCTTTCAGTTCCTCTTCTTGTTTCAGGTTGTCGTGTTTCACCCGCATCTGCTGCGAGGGCAGGCGGTTGCGCCAGCGGCTGGAGGTCGAACCATTCACGGTGTAGTGAAGTCGGGGAATATGCCGATTCCCGGCGCTGGAGTTTCCGCGGCAAATATATCCACGAAGGAACAAGTTAGTACCTCGACGGATGTGGACGGCAGTTACTGGTTGCGGATTCCCACCGATGGGCACTATGCCATGCGGGTGCAGATGGCGGCGTTTGCCGGGAGCGCGCAGGAAGTGGTGCTGGACGCTACCCATCAGGACGTGCAAGCGAATTTCGAATTGGTGCTGCTGTCGCGGGCGCGTGAGGCCCGCAACGATAACGATAAAGACCAGCAGCGCGCGAATGCCAGCGCCCGTGGTTTTCAGAGTCTTTCCGTGTTTCAGAGTGAAGCGGGGCAGGATGTGGCGGGTGCTTCCATTAGCGAGGTAGCGCCTTCCGGCATGCCGGTTCCGGGGATTGCTCCGGGCATGGCATCGAACGGCGCGACGGAATCTGTGGCGGTTTCCGGCAACACTTCCAATTCGTTCAATGCCATGAGCGCTGACGAACTTCAGCAGCGCTTCAACGACGCCCGCCAACAGGGTGGAGGATTCGGTGGTGGCGGCGGATTTGGTGGTCCGGGCGGTGGTCGCGGAGGCGGAGGATTCGGTGGCGGCGGAGGTTTTGGCCGGCGCGGTTTTGACATCAATCGCCCGCACGGATCGCTATATTACGGCGTCGGCGATTCAGCTCTGAATGCGTCGCCGTTTGCGCTCACCGGTCAGCCGACGGAAAAACCGGCATATTTGCAGAATAGTTTCGGCGGTTCCGTGGGCGGACCGCTGAACATTCCTCATATCTATCACGGCGGGAGCAAGACCTTTTATTTCATCAACTACAACGGCAGACGTGCGGACAATCCTTTCGATCAGTTTTCTACGGTGCCGACGCTGCTGGAGCGAGAAGGAAACTTTTCCGGGATCGACTACACTTCGGGACTCGAAAAAGGACAACAGGTTGAACTTTTTAATCCCACGAACAACACCCCTTACACCTACCCGATTCCGATCAACCCTGCGGCGCAAGGATTGTTGAACTATATTCCGTTGCCGAACTTGCCGGGCAATTATCAGAACTTCCACTACGTGACTTCCGCCAACAGCGACAGCGACGATCTGAATGTACGTTTGAACCACAGCTTCGGCGCAGCGCCCGCGGGCGGACGCCGGGGCGGAGGCCGGAACGCTCCGCGCAACAACCTGACGTTTGGCTTCCACTACCACGAATCGAGCGCCACGCTGACGAATCCGTTCCCGAGCGTTGGCGGCAACACAACGGTCCGCAGCTTTGACGTTCCGGTGTCTTACGCGCGCAGCATCGGAAAGCTGACGAACATTGTTCGCGCCGACTTCAACCGCAGCCGGACGCGCACCGAGAATCTGTACGCTTTCAGCAACGACATTACGGGTGGGCTGGGAATCACGGGAGTTTCCGAAAATCCGTTCGACTGGGGCTTGCCGAATCTGTCCTTTACAAACTTCGCCAGTCTTCAGGACACGACTCCGCACCTCACGCGAAACCAGACCTACACCTTCTCCGACAATGTGGTCTGGAATCGCGGCAAGCACACCTGGCGCTGGGGCGGGGATTTCCGGCGCGTGCAGGTGAATACGGAGACTGACAGCAATCCACGCGGCTCGTTTATTTTCACCGGCCTCAATACCTCGCAACTCGACAGCAAAGGGAATCCCGTGGCCGGTACGGGATACGACTTTGCCGACTTTCTGCTCGGATTACCGCAGCAGACTTCGGAGCAGTTCGGGCAGAACAATCACTTCCACGGCAACTTCTGGGATTTGTATGCGCAAGATGAGTGGAAAATGCGCGCGAACCTGACGCTCAATCTCGGAGTCCGCTACGAGTACGTTTCGCCGCTGACGGAAGTGAACAATCTAGTTGCGAACCTCGACCTTTCTCCCGGGGTGCTGAATCCGGCGCTGGGCGTGGCGGCAGTGACGCCGATTCAGCCGGGGCAAGCCGGGCCATACAGCGGCAGCCTGCCAGCCAGCCTGGTGCGTCCGGACCGCAAAGACTTTGCGCCGCGGATCGGCTTTGCGTGGAAGCCGTTTTCCAAAACGGTGGTGCGCGGCGGATATGGCATCAACTACAACACGGGTGCGTATCAGAGCATCGCGCAGCAACTTGCCTTTCAGCCGCCGTTCGCCACCGCGGCAACCAACGTTCAGCGCGCTCCTGGAGAGCTGACGCTGCAAAGTGGATTTCCCCAGCCCGCCCCCGGCACCATCACCAATAATTATGCGGTGAATCCGAATTACCGGCTGGGCTATGTGCAGATTCGCAACCTGGACATTCAACAGCAGATTCGCCCTACCTTGCTGCTGAATATCGACTACACCGGAACCAAGGGAACGGATCTCGATATTCTGGAAGCGCCGAACCGAATCGCGACTGGGATTCGCATTCCCGGGGTTGACGCCTTCACCTACGAAAGCTCAGTGGCGGATTCGGAGGCCAACGCGGCATCGGTGCGACTACGGAAGCGGTTGGCCAGCGGATTCGCGATCGGCGGCACTTACACGTTTTCCAAATCGCTGGATGACGCGTCTTCTATCGGTGCCGGAGCTACCTCCGGGGCGAACACCCCTGGACTGGGCGCGGGCGGCACCGGCGCTGGAGGCGGCGGTTCGTCGGGAGGAGGCGCGGCCAATGTGGCGCAGAATCCTTTCGATCTGCCTGCGGAACGCGGGCTTTCCAGCTTCAACCAGACCCACAAGTTCACTGCGGATTACTTGTGGGAGCTGCCTTTTGGCCACGACAAGCGCTGGCTCACCGGAAATGGTCCGCTGCGCGCCGTTCTTGGCGACTGGCAATGGAGCGGCGATTGGACGATCGCATCCGGCCTGCCATTTACACCGCGACTGCTGGGCAACATCGCTGACGTGAACGGGGGAACCAACGGTACGCTGCGGCCGAACTTAGTTCCGGGGCAATCGGTGAGCCTGACGAATCCCTCGATTGCGGAGTGGTTCAATACCGCTGCATTCGTTGCGCCGCCCACGGGTACCTATGGCAATGCGCGCCGCAACAGCATCATCGGCCCGGGCAGCAAAGTGTTTGACATGGCATTCACAAAAATCTTCCCCCTGAGGGAAGCGCGCGTGCTGGAATTCCGGGCGCAGGCCACCAACATTTTCAATTTAGTGAATTATTCTTCGATTGATACAAACGTGACCTCGCCCACCTTTGGCCGGGTTACGGCGGCTGGGGCCATGCGACAGTTCACGATTACGTCACGCTTTCGTTTCTGAGGAGGTCGCTGCTGCGCAAGATGCTCCGGAACAAGACACTCTCGAAGAGGACCGCCATGACTCTCACTCCAACCCGATTTGCCGATAAAGCTGTAGCGGTGCTGCTGTTGCTGGTGCTCTTGTGTGCTGCTTTGCCTTCGCAGCAGCAATCGGACTATGTGTTTCACGCGGAATCGGATCTCGTGCTGGTGAATGTGACGGTGGGGGACAAGAGCGGAAAATTTGTGCCGGGAATGAAACCGGAAGATTTCACGGTTTTCGAGGACAACAAACCGCAGAAAATTGTTTCTTTTGATGTGGAGAACGTCGATGCCGTGCCAGCGTCGGATGTGGCGCAGGCAAAGCCGCTGCCGGAGCCGGCGCCCGGGCAGGCGAGTCCGGCGGCAGCCGCGGCAGATGCGGTGGCCCAGTTCGCCCAGCTCAAAGACCGACGTCTGATTGTTTTGTTCTTCGATCTCTCCGCCATGGAACCGGATGAAATCGATCGCGCGGTTACATCCGCCGAACGCTATGTCGATACCCAAATGGCGCCCGCGGACCTGGTGTCGATTGTTTCGCTGGGCAGTTCGCTGCTCGTGAATCAGGACTTTACTGCGGATCACGCGCTGCTGAAAAAGCAGTTGGACGCATTCGGTTCTGGTAGCGGCCAAGGTTTCGAGGAGGGCACCACCGGTACGACCGAGGGGACGCCCGACACGGGTCAGCCATTTACCGCCGACGATACGGAATACAACATCTTCAACACCGACCGGCGGCTGGAGGCGTTGCGCTCGGTGGCGGAAAAACTGGCGCACGTGCAGCAGAAGAAATCACTGATTTATTTTTCCAGCGGCATGGACCGCACCGGCATCGAGAATCAGTCGGAACTGCGCACAGCAGTAAACGCGGCGGTGCGTTCCAATATGGCGATTTACACCATGGACATGCGCGGCCTGCAGGCGCTGGTGCCGGGTGGGGAGGCGCAGAACGCCAGCCTGCGCGGCGTTTCAGCGTATTCAGGACAGTCGACACTCAATGCCTTGAATTCCAATTTTACGACGCAGGAAACACTGGTAACACTCGCCAGCGATACCGGCGGACGCGCTTTTCTCGACTCCAACGACTTCAGCAAGATTTTCAAGGGAGTGCAGCAGGACACATCTACTTATTATCTGCTCGGCTATCACAGCACGAATGCCGCGCGGGACGGACGTTACCGGCGCATCGTCGTGAAGAGTAATCTTCCGGGAGTGAAGATCGACTACCGTCGCGGTTACTACGCGCCCGCCGATTATCAGCATTCCACCAAGGATGACAAGGAGCGTCAGCTCGAAGAGGAACTTGCGTCTGAGTTGCCGGCCACGGATTTCCCGCTGTATCTGGGCGTCGCCTACTTCCGACTCGAGGGCAACAAGTTTTTCGTTCCCATCTCGCTGGTAGTGCCGGGATCGCAGATTCCATTCGTCCGCAGCAGCGACCGCGACAAGGCAACTCTCGATGTGATTGGGATGGTGCTCGATAACGAACACCACCCTTTGAACAGAATTCGCGACACCGTGAAACTCGCGGTGAGCACATCGGCCGAGGTGCAAAAGAAGAATGTGCAGTATGACACCGGCATGAGCCTGCTAAGCGGCAAGTATCACCTGAAATTTGTCGTGCGCGAGAATCAGACCGGCCGCATGGGATCGTTCGAAACCGACATCGAGGTGCCGGAGTTGAAGGCATTGCCGCTGAAGATAAGTTCAGTGGTGCTGGCCAGCCAGATTCAAACGGTAAAAGTAAAGCCGAGTGCGGACCTGAACCCGCTGGTGCACGACGGTTCCGAGATCATCCCGAACGTCACGCATGTTTTCTCGGCCACGCAGCACCTGCTTCTTTACTATGAGGTGTACGATCCGGCGCGGCCGCCGGTCGCCGATTCTGCCAGAGGCGCGGATTCTAGAAAAGACAAAGACACCAAGCCCAGCATCCGACTTTTGTCCAACGTCGCTTTCTTCCAGGGTAAAGCCAAAGCCTACGAAAGCTCTTTGGTGGAGTTGACGGAATTGAATGCGCGAGACCGAAAGGCTGCCGTCTTTCAATTAGACGTGCCATTGACATCACTCAAACCGGGTTTTTATACCTGCCAGGTAAATGTGATCGATGACGCCGGTGGGCACTTCCTGTTTCCCCGGCTTGCCTTGCTGATCCGGCAAGAGAGTCCGAGCGCTGCGCGCTGAGAACAGATTCCCAATTGTACGTTTAGTCCGCTGTCATCCCTTGCGCTTCTGGCGCCCAACTCTCCCGATCAAACGGCGGCACTTCACCGTCACCGTCTTCACGCCGCAGATGAGCTTCGAGCTCTGCCACCTGGGCTTCAATTTCGTGCTCGGCTTTGCTTTTGCGAATGATCTCCTCGCGATAACGGCGGAGGAAATAATCTATCGTTTCGACTCTGAGCTTTATCGAGCCGGAAGGCTTATTCTCGTCGAGATCCTTGAAGCAGAAATACGGCGTGCGAGACTGCTCGACGATGCCCTCAATGACGCCGTAAATGGGCGCGTCGTGGCCACATTTGAAGCTGGAGATTTCGAGCGCCACCAGGTTGGGATGCCGCGCCGTGAACTTCGCGGCCCAGACCTTGTGGTTGGTGCTGCATGAAAAGGAGTTCTTCCAGGCATCGCTGATGTCGAGTGGGCTGCTGATCGTACCCTCCCTCACTTCTTGGCCAAAGAGCCTTTCCAGCAGATCTTCATCGAGCGGGAGGGTATTCTGCGAGAAGATGGGATAGCCAAGCTTCTGGAATTCGTCCAGGATCTCGTGGTTCAACCCTGGATCGTGATGATAAGGCCGGCCCAGCATGACGATGCCAATGCGGTCTTCGCGCTCCAGTTGATCGAGCGCCTGCCGCGCGCGCCTGCGAATGCTGGTTTCATATTCTTTCAGCGCCGCAAATCCGGATTCGACGGCGCGATCGTTTTCTTCCTCCGAGAGGCCGAGGATAGGCTGCCATGCCTGCAGCATCTGATAAGCGAAAAGTTTGCGGTCGGCGAAGTTGAACATGGGATCGAGGTATTTCACGTTGTGCTCGGCGAATATGTCGTTCTCCTTGGTAAATGCCGCCTTCACCGTTTCCGGCGTTGCGATCGCGGTGGGGCAGGCATGCGAGTCCTGCAGCTTCACCAACGGACTAAGGAGGACGTCATACATCGGGAAGAATATGACGTTTAATGGTCTCTTGCGGTGCTTCTCCTGAATCAGATTGTAGACATGTGAAATTCCGATCTTCGCCGGGAAGCATGGATCGATCGCACCGCGGCTGGCTCCAGCACGGTACAGCTCCGAACTCGTGTAGTCGGAGTAAACGATGTTTTCGGGCTGCACTCCGAGACTTTCAAAGTAAGCATTGAACAGAGGCGCGTACGTATAAATGTTCAGAACGCGTGGAATCCCGATGCGCAACTGGCTTCGGCTTCGCATCAATGCGATGCGCTCTTTGCCCGCTTTGGTCCACGCGCGGGCGGGAATCGGGTCGGCAACACTTCTGGCGTTTGCGGGACGAAACACTTCTTTCGACGCGATATCGGCAAAATTCGGATGCCGATCCCGAATCTGGTCCAGCCCGGCCTTGATGTCCTTCATATCGTTAAGGTCTTCTACCGCTCCTTTTTCGCAGGTAGCAATAATCAGCCGCTGCTCGCCTTGCATGAGCGGAACCTTAGTGACCCGCTGAACGGGAACAAAGATTTTGACGGGTTCGGTCCGGATGTCGACGAAAGTGCGCAGGCAGCTGTTCTTGCAGAAATTGCAACGCGTGGCCTCGCTGCGTGTGGTGCGATACTCGATGTTTCGCACGGCGTCCAGGCCAATGAAGGTTGTTCGCTGGCCGTTTCGCCACAAGCGCAGTGATTCTTGAGCGGCGCCGATTGCGCCCGATTCTCCGCAATGTTCATGCACGATGATCTCTGGCTGCCTGCCAGCGGCACGGAAGCTGTTGCGGATGAAGTCTACTTCCGCTTTCACCACGGCAAGGTTATTTTGCGTCCCTCCTTGCAACACAAAGCGCGAGCCCAAGGCCGCCAGATTGGGAATGCTGGCGACATAAAGGAAGACATTCTTCGGCAACACCACTGCGAGGCCGGCAAGAATTTCCTCTGCCCGCCAGCCTTGGCGTTGGAAATTCACAATATCGGATTGCATGAATACCGCGCAGCCGTAGCCGAACACCGGCATGGCTTGCGCGGAGAAAGCAAGATCCGCATATTGATTTACATTCAGGCCGAAATCCTCTGCCGTGGATTGCAGGAAATACCCGTTCCCCGCGGAGCACTGGGTATTGAGCTTGAAATCTTTCACGCGGCCGTCGTGCAGAATGATGATCTTGATGTCTTGCCCGCCGACGTCCACAATTACATGCGGATCTTTGTAGAACTTCAGCGCCGATTCCGTGTGCGCGACGGTCTCGACGAGCGCCACGTCGGCCTGGAGAACATCCTTCAGAATGTCTTTGGCATATCCCGTGGTTGCGACCCCCAGAACTTCCAGCTTGGCGTTTTGCGCTTCGACCTGGCCGCGCAGGTTCTCGAACATCTCGATTGTGTCCTGAATCGGGTTCCCGTTCGAGAGCTGGTACGATTTGCAGAGTATGTCGCCGTTTTCGTCCAGCAGAACTGCTTTGGTCGAGGTTGAACCCCCATCAACCCCGATGAACCCAGCGACGGTGCTGCCTTTCCGAAACGCCGCCGGGGTGAATTTCTTCGGGCGATAGGATTCTTTGAACCGGTCGAACTCGGCAGGATCATCGATGAGCGCCTTGCCGCCAGATTTGGCTTTCTCCTCCTGCCGCCCGTATTCGATGTAGTGAACCAAATTGTCATGACCGCGATAGCAACCCACGCAGTCGTCCTCAGTGCGTCCAAACTCAATCGCACCCAGGGCGGCAAAATATTGAGCATTTTGCGGAACTTTGATCAGATCTTCCGGCTTAGCTCCTTCTGGAATCGCGACCTTCCTCTCCTCCCACATGCGCGGAATATTTGCTTGCCAGGCTTCGCGCATGCCGCGAATGAAGGTGTTCGGTCCGCCGAGGAGCAGTACATGCGGCCTCAATGTATGGCCGCGGGTGAGAACGCTTAGGTTTTGCAGCACAATGGCCTCAAACAGTGACGCCATCAGTTCGTCGGGCGGCGTTCCAACTTTTTGCAGGCCGTTGATGTCGGTCTCCGCGAACACTCCGCACTTGCCCGCGACTTTGTGGAGCTTGATACCGAAATACTTCAGTTCCGCCAGTTCGTCTGCGGGAATCTTCAGCTTGGCATTAATCTTGTCGATGACCGCACCGGTGCCGCCGGCGCACTTGTCGTTCATCGAGGGGATCTTCTTCTTTCGCCCGGTTTCTTCGTTATCTTTGAAGACGATGATCTTGGCGTCTTGTCCGCCGAGTTCGATGACCGAATACACCTCAGGGTGTAACTTCTCCACGGCGAGAGAAACCGCGGTGACTTCTTGTACGAATTTTGCGCCGATCTGCTCCCCAATCAGAGCGCCGCCAGAGCCGGTCATAAACATACGTGCATTGTGGGGGGTGATGCCGGCTTCGGCCTCCATCCGCTTCAGAAACTCCAGCGTCTTCTCCGGTTGCTTGGTTTCGTGGCGCTGGTAATCCTGCCACATCACTTGGTCGCTAGCTGCTTCAACGACCACAGCTTTCACTGTGGTTGAGCCTACGTCGAGCCCCACCAGCAACTTGGTGTGGTGATCGTGCGGTTTCTGCGCCGGTTTGGTTTGCTGAACGGGCGGAGCCAGCGGATCGAGGGGAGCGATCTGAATGAGCTGCGAACCCGTGTGGTCGTGCATTTCTTCCTCTCTTACTCTGGAAGGACACGCTTTTCAGGCGTGCTCACATTATAGTGTGACGTGCGGGGTTACGGCGCGGCGGAAGGCCGCGCGCTTTCAAATCAGTCGCTGCTCGCGGCCGCTGGCGTCGCCACGGAAACTCGAGCCCGTTTCCGGAACCGCGTCTGCTTGTTCATCCGATCGCTCACGTGCAGGACGAATTGCGCAGCCGTTCCGGCAATTCCCTCGCGGTGCGGCACGTGATAGAAGGGCCGCTTCAGCTCTGGATGCTCCTCGATATACTCGCGGATTTCGTTCAGGCTCTTACCCGTGGATTTGAGGCACTGCTCGAACTCCGTCTTGGCCTTCACCTTGGCTTCCCCAAGCGCCATCTGAACGCGGCTGTGCGCATTGACCTCGCCTTCGCCCGAAGTTTCGATCGGAAGGAAGATCATGTCCTTGAACTTATTGATCACGGCGGACTGCACCCCATCGGACTGCGAAGAAGGCATGCACCCGAACGGTTTCAGTGCCAGTACCATGTGGCAGAGTTTATGCACCGTGTAGTAAACGTTCTTGCCGACTTCCAGGTGCCCTTCGCCCCCGCGCGCGAATTGGTTGTAGAAGGGATGCGCCAGCGCCGCCAGTTCGGTTTGGGGCGCAAGCTGGTGCGTGATTCCGCCCAGTTGCTTGATAGTGCGGTGGTAGAAGAAGTTCCACAGGCGCTCGCCCGCCCCGATTCCCCACAGTTTCTTGCGCAGGCCGATGTAGTTGGCGAAGTGCTTCTTTAGCTCGTACCACTCCGGATTTCGGTGCGGGCGATGCACGGGCCATTTCGCTTTGGCCTCCGCCTTCGCCACGTACAACAGGTAAGCCACCCAGGTCGCGACGGGCTCGACCAGCACTTGCGCGCCCTCGCGCTCCAGGAATTCAAACATGTGGAAGTTACCTTCGCCTTCCGTGGTCTGCGCCCAGAACTCGCCAGTGATTTTCACGAGGGGCTTTACGCGGGTGTGGTCCACTTCGATCGAGTTCATCTTTTCCCGGGCAGACTGAAGAGCATTCAAGTAATCCTTGCCCCACATGTGCTCGTGCCACTTACCGAACACATTGAATGTGTTCCGTAGAATCTTGTTGTTCTTGAACTTGGGTTTCGCCCAGCCCGGCGCCTGTTGTTCGATCTCAAACGACCTGCGATTCTTCAAGTCCTCGCACAATCCATCGACCGCCTGGCGAAAGACCCGCTCAGTTTCGCCTTCAGTCACTTCATAAGGACGGATTTGGTAGATGAGATCGTTGATCACATCGCCCAGGTGCATGGCATTCAGCATTCCAAAGCCGAAATCTATCGTGAACTTCAGGCCGGGCTCTCCGGACACCGCCTTAATCCCGTCGCTGTCTTTGAACAGCAGGATGCGGAAACCGTCGAAGCCCGCGTTCTTCAGCGCAAAGCGGTACTCGGCTTCATACATGCCGAAGCGGCAGGGGCCGCAACCCCCTGCGGTGAAAAAAACGTAGTTATCCAGAATCTGCTGGCGCGGGAGACCCTCCCTCTCCAGAGACTGGAGATACTGCACGAGATTGCCAACCGTGAAATATGCCGGATTGCACTGGCCATTATTTCCGAATTCTTTGCCGGTCTGGAAGGCGGCGACGTTCGGCACGGGCAATTTCTCGCAGCGGTAACCGCAGCCATGGAAGACAGCACGCATCAGGTCTTCGTGCTTCCATGTAAGGCCACCGAACAGAATCGTCACGCGGCTGCGCTCTTCGGCGGTGAAGGCTCGCTCGATCGGACGATGGAAATGTTCGGGCTGATCAAGTCCGGCAATCTTCCGCAGGCGCGCGCGTTCTGCTTCTAGGCGCTTCTTGATTTCCGAGTCATTCTCAATCGGGACGAAATTCGTCGCCACAAGTTCCTCCGGCGGTGAGCGCGGACTTGAATTTTAGCGGTGGTTGTCCTTGAGATGGAGCTAACGACCCAGTTGCCTCAGTTGTTTTCAGATCCCCGCTCAAGGACGAAGTTAATCCCACGCTGAAGACTCTTCCAGCAGCAATTGTATTCCAGTTCAATAGACCCGTGTGGTGGTACGCGCACTGTTCGTCGCAACATCTTATTATTCCGTAGCACTGGGGGCTGGTCCGGCCCCATATTCAAGGATGCCCTGCTGCTTTCCCTGCATCCGCAGCCGCAGCCGGTCGAACGCCAAATAGACGACCGGCGTGGTATAGAGCGTGAGCAACTGACTCAAGATCAGCCCCCCCACAATCGTGATGCCCAGGGGCCGGCGGAGTTCATATCCAGTGCCCGTCCCCAGCGCCAACGGCAAAGCGCCCAATAAGGCAGCCATCGTCGTCATCAGGATGGGACGGAAGCGCAACATGCACGCTTCAAAAATCGAGTCGGTTGGGCTCTTTCCCTCCTGGCGCTCCGCCTGAAGAGCGAAATCGATCATCATGATGGCGTTCTTCTTTACGATTCCGATCAGCAGCACAATGCCAATGATGGAGATAATGTTCAGATCCTGTTTAAAGAGCATTAACGCAAGCATCGCGCCTACGCTTGCCGACGGAAGCGTGGAGATGATGGTCAGGGGATGGACCAGGCTTTCATACAAGATACCGAGAACGATGTACACCGCCAGCAGCGCCGTCAGAATCAGCACTGGCTCGGTGCCCAGAGATTGCTGGTAGGCGAGCAGCGTGCCGGCAAAAAAGCCTTGCAGCGTGGAAGGCGCGCCCAGCCGCTTTTGCATCTGGGTGATGCTCAATGTGGCATCGCTCAAAGACACGTTCGACGCGAGGTTAAAGGATACGGTGACCGAGGGGAATAAGCCCGTATGGTTGACGGCCAGTGGGGTGGTGTTGGCTTTGCCCTTGGCCACCGCGAGCAGCGGAATGGTACCGCCGCCGGACGCATGCAGGTAGATGTCTTTCAATCCTTCCGGGCTCTGCCAATACTGGGGAGCAACTTCCAGCACCACATAATACTGATTTAACTGGGTGTAGATGATGGACACTTCCGATTGGCCGAATGCGCCGTACAATGCCGAGTCCAGCGACTGCGCCGTGAGGCCGAGCTTGGCCGCCGTGACGCGATCATAGGTCATCAGCTCATCCAGACCGCCATTCTGCTGGTCTGAGCTTACGTCCTGCAGGCCGGGCAAGCGCTTCATCGCATCCAGTATGATCGGCCCCCACTTTGTAAGATCCTGCACCGTGTCGGATTGGATCGTGTACTGGTACATCGCATTACTCGACCGGCCTCCAATGCGCAGATCTTGCACGGATTGGAGGAACGCGGAAGCCACCGGCAAACGGTTCAATTGGGGGCGCAGGCGGTCGATGATCTGAGCCGCACTGACCTTGCGCTCCGCCAGCGGCTTGAGCGCAATGTAGAGGGAACCGCCATTGGTGGCCCCGCCGCCACCGGTGAACCCAATCACATTCTCGACCGCAGGATCATTCTTGATCACGCGGCCGATCTGCTGAATGGAATCGTTCATCGCCGGGAAGGATGAATCCTGCGGCCCGCGCACGCTACCGGTGATCGCTCCCGTGTCCTCCGTCGGGAAAAAGCCCTTGGGTATCTTGACGATCAGCACCACATTTAATGCAATGGTGATGAAGAGTACGGCGAGGGTGAGGGTCGGATGGTCGAGCACCCAATGCAGGCTGCCGCGATACACGGACAGCACCCAGTCAAAGACCTTTTCGCTGGCCATGTAGATGCGGCCATGCTTTTCCGCGCGCTCGTTCTTCAACAGGTAGGCGCACATCATCGGCGTCGTGGTCAGAGAGATGACCATGGACACGAAAACGGCCGTCGAGAGAGTGACGGCAAATTCGCGGAAGAGACGGCCCACGATTCCGCCCATCAACAGAAGAGGGATAAAGACGGCAATGAGCGAAATGCTGATGCTGAAGACGGTGAAACCGATTTCTTGCGCGCCCTTCAGCGCCGCGGCAAAGGGCGCCATGCCGTCTTCCAGATGGCGCGCGATATTTTCCATCACCACGATGGCATCGTCGACCACAAATCCCGTGGCAATGGTCATGGCCATCAGCGAGAGGTTGTCAAGGCTGTATCCGAACAGATACATCACGGCGAACGTGCCGACCAGCGAGACCGGCACCGCGACCGCCGGAATGAGCGTGGCGCGCCCGTTGCGCAGGAAGACAAACACCACAAGGATGACGAGGCCGATGGAAATGAGCAGCGTCCTCTCCACGTCACTGACCGAGGCGCGGATGGTTATGGTGCGATCCAGAACGATAGTGGTATCGATGCCGAGTGGAATGGATGCCTTGATAACCGGTAGTTGCGCGCGCACGCGGTCGACCGTCTCAATGATGTTGGCGCCGGGTTGGCGGAAGATGATGACCGTAACCGAGCGCTTGCCGTTCAAATAGCCGGCCGCACGAACGTTCTGCACCGAGTCCGTCACCTCAGCGACGTCGGACAGGCGGATCGCCGCGCCGTTGTTATAGCCGACGATGAGCGGTTTGTAGTCGTCCGCGTGCGAGATCTGGTCGTTGGCAAGGATGTCCGCGCTTACCGTGCCATCGGAGATTTGGCCTTTGGCCAGGTCGGAGTTCTGCAGGCTCAGCACGGACTGCAAATTTGCAACCGTCAGTCCATAGCCGGCCAGTTGTGTGGGATTTGCGTCCACACGCACCGACGGCAACGCGCCACCTCCGACAGAGACCTGCCCAACGCCCTGTATCTGCGACAACTTTTGTGCGAGGACGGTGGAGGCTTCGTCATATATTTTATCGGGACCGTATTTGTCGGAGGTAAGGCCAAGGATCATGATCGGCGAATCGGCGGGATTGACCTTGCGATAGGTCGGATTGCCTGGCAGGTTGGCGGGCAGATAGCTTCGCGCCGCATTGATTGCGGCCTCCACATCGCGCGCCGCGCCGTCGATATCGCGGCTGAGGTCAAACTGAATGGTGATGGATGTGCTTCCGAGTGTGCTGGCGGAGGTCATCTCCGTCACCCCGGCAATATGACCGAACTGCCGCTCCAGGGGAGTGGCGACGGACGATGCCATAATGTCGGCGCTGGCTCCCGGCAAGCCAGCACCGACTGAAATGGTCGGAAAGTCGACCTCCGGCAGGGGCGCTACTGGCAGCACCTCAAACGCAAGCGCACCGGCGAGCGCAATCGCCACCGTGAGCAGCGTGGTAGCCACGGGCCGGCGAATAAAGGGTTCGGAGACGTTCATGCGGGCCCTGCCTGTTCTGCGCCTCCGGTTTCCGGCTGGTTCGATTTGTGCGCAAAGCGATGCGCCAGATTGTCAAAAAAGATGTAGATGACGGGGGTGGTATAAAGCGTGAGCACCTGACTCAGCAGCAGTCCGCCCACCATGGCGATGCCCAGCGGCCGGCGCAACTCGGAACCGAAACCAGTTCCGAGCGCCAGCGGCAGCCCCGCCAGCAGCGCCGCCATCGTCGTCATCATAATAGGGCGGAAGCGGAGCAGACAGGCATCGTAAATTGCATCCGTCGCGTTCTTTCCGTGCTTCCGCTCGCCTTCCAGCGCGAAGTCGACCATCATAATGCCGTTCTTTTTCACGATACCGATCAGCAGGACAATGCCGATGATCGCGACCACGCTCAAATCCTGGCGAAAGATAAGCAGCGCGAGGATAGCGCCAACACCCGCTGACGGTAGCGTGGACAGAATGGTGATCGGGTGGACAAAGCTCTCGTACAAAACACCAAGCACGATGTACACCGTGACCAGAGCGGCAAGAATGAGCAACGGCTCATTGGCTAGTGAAGCCGTGAATGATGCCGCGGTGCCTTGAAAACCGGCCTGCAGGCTCGGAGGCATGTGCATGTCTTTCTGCACTTTGTCGACGGCCGTAATGGCCTCGCCCAGCGCGGCATTCGGCGCGAGATTGAACGATATGGTGATAGCCGGAAATTGACCCTGGTGGTTAATGGAGAGCGCCTCGGTCGTCTTCTCAAAGTGCGAGAAAGCGCTCAGCGGCACGGCATTGCTTGTGGCCGAACTGGTGGCGCCCGCGGAGGTGGCTCCCTTGCTCGACGTCGAAGTAGAGGTGCTTGCCGAAAGCGCGTTCAGAGGAGGAGCAAGAGTATTTGCCGTCGGAGTGTACAGTGCTGAAGCCGTCAGCGCATTGGACCCCGCGGAAGACGATCCGGAAGACGCGAATGAAGAAGAGGCTCCCGCACCGGTTGCGCCGGAAGACGCATTGGACTGAATATAGAGATGGTTCAGCTTGTTCGGGTCCTTCTGAAATTGCGGTTCGCTTTCCAGCACAACGTGATACTGATTTACCTGCGTATACATCGTGCTGATCTGCCGCTGACCGAAGGCGTCATACAGAGTGTTATCGATGGTCGTCGGCGCGATGCCAAATCGCGAGGCGGTGACCCGGTCGATCACCAGAGATACGGCCAGCCCTCCCAATTGTTGATCGGTGGCAACATCTTCCAGTTCTGGCAACTGCTTCAGCCGGCCGACGAAACGGTTGGTCCAGTCGTTTAGTTCATTCGCATCGGGGTCTTCGAGCGTGTACTGATATTGCGTACGACTCACCCGGTCATCCACGGTAATGTTCTGCACCGGTTGCATGAACAGCTGGATTCCCTGAACCTGGTTCACTCTGGAGTTGAGCCTGCGGATCAGGTCCGACGCGCTGATCTTGCGCTGGTCGAGCGGCTTTAAATTGATCGACATCCTGCCGCTGTTGGTTGTTGTATTGGTTCCATCGGCGCCAATAAACGACGAGACGCTTTCCACCGCCGGGTCACCCAGAACTGCTTTTGTAAGCTCCTGCTGCTTCTCTGCCATGGCCTTGGAGCCAATCGTCTGCGGCGCCTGCGATATGCCCTGGATGACGCCCGTGTCCTGTACCGGGAAAAATCCTTTGGGGATGACGATGTAAAGGAAAACCGTAAGCAGCAGTGTGAACACCGCGACCAAAAGCGTAATCGTCTGGTAGCGAAGCACAACTTTCAGCGTCCGGCCGTAGAACGCGATCATCCCCTCGAAAGCACGCTCGGTGAATTTATAGATGCGTCCCTGCTGCTCTTTTGGCTGACGCCGCAAGATGCGCGCACTCATCATGGGCGTGAGCGTAAGCGAGACCACCGCGGAAATGACGATGGTGACAGCCAGGGTGACGGCAAACTCGCGGAACAGGCGCCCCACCACGTCGCCCATAAATAACAGCGGTATCAGCACGGCGATGAGCGACACGGTCAGCGAGAGAATGGTGAAGCCAATTTGCTCCGCACCCTTGAGTGCCGCTTCCATGGGTGGATCGCCCGCTTCGATGTAGCGCGAGATGTTCTCGATCATCACGATGGCATCGTCCACCACGAAGCCGGTGGAGATGGTCAGCGCCATCAGCGATAAGTTATCCAGGCTGTAACCGAGGATGTACATCGCCGCGAAGGTGCCAACCAGCGACAGCGGCACAGCCACAGCCGGGATGATGGTGGCATAGACACTCCGCAAGAATAGGAAGATGACCATAACCACGAGTCCGACCGTCAAATACAACTCAAACTTAACGTCGGAAACCGATGCCTCGATGGAGGTTGTGAGATCGGTGAGCGTGGTCACCTGAATGCCCGTGGGCAGGTTGGCCTGAAGCTGCGGCATCAGTTGCTTGATGCTCTTGACCACGCTGATGGTGTTGGCCCCGGGCTGGCGTTGCACGTTCACGATGACCGCAGGGGTCTGGTTCATCCATGCTGCCTGATTATTGTTCTCTATGCCATTCACGACGTTTGCCACGTCGGTCAGCATCACCGGCGCACCGTTACGGTAGGCAATGACAACCTTCCTATAGTCGTCGCTGGTGACCAGCTGATCGTTGGCGTCGATCTGGTAATCCTGGCGCGGCCCATCGAAGTTCCCTTTGGCGGCGTTCACACTGGCCTGGGTCAGCGCCGCGCGCAGGTCTTCCAGGTTGATGCCATAGGATGACAGAGCCGTGGGGTTGGCTTGAATGCGGACGGCGGGCTTTTGGCCGCCGCTAATGGTTACCAGACCGACGCCGGTGAGCTGCGAGATCTTAGGCGCAAGGCGCGTGTCCACAAGGTCCTCGACCTGAGAAAGCGGCATGGAAGTTGAGGTGATGGCCAGGGTGAGCACCGGGGCATCGGCTGGATTCGTCTTACTGTAGATCGGCGGCGAGGGAAGAATGGACGGCAAAAGACTCTGCGACGCGTTGATGGCAGCCTGCACCTCTTCCTCAGCCACATCAATGTTCAGACTGAGGTTGAACTGCAGCACAATAACGGAAGTGCCTCCGGAGCTGGTGGAAGTCATCTGGCTCAAACCCTGGAGTTGGCCGAATTGGCGCTCCAGTGGCGCCGTCACCGTCGTCGCCATCACCGTCGGGCTTGCACCTGGATAGAACGTGAGTACCTGAATGGTCGGATAGTCGACTTGCGGCAATGCGGAGACCGGAAGTTGTGTATAGCCAACAATACCGACCAAAAGGATTGCAGCCATCAGCAAAGAGGTCGCAACTGGCCGCAAGATAAACGGACGAGATGGACTCACGGGGCGCTGCTCCCGCTCGTGTTGGCCGCTGCAGGCGTGGTCGAAGCGTTGTTCGAAGCTTTGTTAGAAATTACGACCGCGATGTTGTCCTGCAACTTATCGAAGCTGCTGTTAGCGACAACGTCTCCAGGATTGATGCCGTCAACCTGCGTCATACCGCCGTCGGTAACGCCCGGCTTTATGCTGCGCATATGAGCGACGTTGTTCTGAATCACATACACGAACGATGCTTGGCCATTTTGTTGAATGGCGGAGGCTGGAATCGTCGTCACCCCCTCCAACGTATTCACCAGCAGCCGCGTGTTAACAAACTGGTTTGGAAAGAGTTCATCATTCTTGTTGTCGAAGACGGCTCGTGCTTTTACTGTCCCCGTCGTAGTGTCAATCTGGTTGTCGAGCGTCAACAGCTTCCCGCTGGCAATCTTCTTCAACCCGGTACGATCAAAGGCATCGACGGTGAGCTTAGCCTTCTTGTGCAGTTGAGCTTCAACCGGGCCCAGACTGTCTTCCGGGATGGTGAAAATTACGGTGATGGGCGTCAACTGCGTGATGACGGCCAGAGTCACGGTTCCAGAAGACTGCACCACGTTGCCCGGATCCACCAGCCGTAAACCTACCCGCCCGGCGATGGGCGCAGTGATATGGCAGTAGTCGACCTGAACCTGGTCAAATTGCACCGTTCCCTGGTCGTTTTTTACTGTGCCCTCGTCCGCCAGCACAAGCTTTTCCTGGTCATCCAAGATTTGCTTGGCAATGGCTTTGCGCGCCCATGCGTCGCGGTAGCGTTCCAGGTCCATCTGGGCTTGTGCGAGCACGTTCTGGTCTCGCTCGAGCGCGCCTTGCGCCTGCAAAAGATTCGCGCGGTAGGTACGCGAATCGATGTCAACCAACGGATCGCCCTTACCTACCAGCTGACCCTCCTTAAAGTGCACGGCGTCGACCAGGCCATTCACCTGGCTGGTAATCGAAGCGGTATAGACCGGAGTGACCGTCCCGATTGCGTCAAGGTAAACCCCGATGTCGCCTTTTTTAGCCGTCGCGCTCGTAATCGTGATCTTCGCCGGCGCGGGCGCGACTTTCTTCGCGGCAGCGAGGTGGCGCCGTACCAGCACGATTGCAAGCACAAGGACGAGCAACAACAGAATCCATATGACGACCCACATTACTTTATGTCGGTGAGATTCCGAACCGTGAGCCGCGAGTTGATGGTCACGGTCGATGAAGGGATGCTCATTTGCGTCAACGGTCAGAAGGGATCTCCTTTTCCGGCTCCGAATCGCTCAGAATTATAGTCCAGGAGAAGGGGTCCAATTCGCATCGTGATGCCCTATTGCCCTTGCCGCCGCGTGTTTCCGAAGTAAGCCGTTCTGCACAGTTTTTCGAAAAGTGAGCGAATCTATGGCGGGCGAAGACTCCAAGTTTATCCGCCAGCCCGCCTATCTATGGCGAAGGACAGACATCCGATCACTATTTTTTCTTCCGCACTGGAATTGCGGAGACGGCGAGCGGACGCGGCAAAGTCCTGTCTTTACTCAGGGAAGCAACCCTCGACCTTTCCCTTGCAACTAAAGAATTAGTTACCTTTCGCTTCGTGAAGCGTCTAAGGTTCGAGGAGGAGCATCCGGTGCCGCCGAGACAATCGGGAACTTTGACCGAAGCCGAGCTGCGGATCATGAACGTGCTCTGGGGGAAGGGATCGGCCACTGTCCAGCAAGTCCTTGATTCTATAACTCAAAAACCTCCCCTGGCCTATAACTCTGTTTTAACCACCATCCGTGTCCTGGAGAGAAAGGGCTATCTGAAACACCTAAAGGATGGACGCGCGTATGTGTACACGCCGCTGGTCGGGCAGAAAGAGGCAACGCGCTCGGAAATTCGGCACCTCGTGAGTCGCTTTTTCAAGAACTCTCACGAGCAACTCGTCTTGAACCTCCTTGAGGACCAGGGCATCGGACCGGAGGAAATCGGTCGCCTGCGGGAGATGCTGATTCATAAGGATACGATTCAGAAGGACACGATTCGGAGCAACGCGAAATGAACTGGCTCGCCCTCCAGATAATGACGCAGACAGTGGCGCAGATCTCGATCGAGCGCCTTCTCAATGCGCTCCCTGAAGGATTCCTGATCGCACTCTTTGCCTGGGCGTTGTTGCGTGTCTTGCGAAGGCAGAATTCGGGAACCCGATTTGCAGTCTGGTTCATGGCATTGCTGACGGTCGCCGCACTTCCTGTGCTGGGCGATTTCGGCGCAGGACAAGGACGGGCGCTGATGGCGGCGGGGATGTCATCGGTGGCGGCAGGCCGTGTCTCTTGGGGAAGCCTGCGGCCTGCGATGACCATACCCGGCCGCTGGGCGCTTTTAGTCTTCCTTGCCTGGGCTCTGGGGGCGAGCGCGGCGTTGCTACGTTTGGCGGCGGGGCTTTGGCGACTGCGCCAGTTGCGCCGGAGTTGCACTCCGATCGTCGCCGTGCATCTCGACCCGGCGGTGCGAAAGACCATTGATGCGATCGGCGCGTCAGGGTCGGTCGCCTCAAGGTCAATAACCATCGCCACGTCAGAGTGCGTGCGCGTGCCTGCCGCTATTGGTTTCTGGAAGCGGACAATTGTCCTGCCAGCCTGGGCGTTGCGAGAACTGCCACCCGAAGATCTCAACGTCATCCTGCTGCACGAACTCGCGCACCTGCGGCGTTGGGATGACTGGACAAATCTCGTTCAGAAGATTGTGCGCGCCCTATTCTTCTTTCATCCCGCGGTGTGGTGGATAGAGAGCCGGCTCTCGGTGGAACGCGAGATGGCTTGTGACGATGCCGTGCTGGCCGAAACTGCCAACCCGCATGGATACGCCAGTTGTCTCGTGTCGCTGCTGGAAAAGAGCCGGGCGCATCGTCTAGCGCACCGGCTAGCGGACAAACGACGGTCGATGGCCCAGGCCGCGGTCGACCGAGCCCGCGAGGCTTCGCTGCGGCTGGCGCGGATTCTCGACACAAAGCGCCCAGTGGCCACGCGAGTCTGGAAACCGGCGTTGGGCATGGTCGGCGCTTTTTCCATAGTCTGCCTCGCGGTGCTGCCGCACGCACCCCAGTTCGTCGCGTTTGATCGCGGCATGCTGGTGAGTAATTCCGATCATGCGTACTCGGCTGCGCTCAGCCAATCTTCGTTCCAGTCGTTGCCGTCCACTAGTGGAGAGCCGGGCGCCCCCGCCCGGCTGGACCCCTCGACTGCGCTCAGGGCAGGCTCGCGAGACGTCCGTCGCTCCACTACACGTCCACATGCTGTTGCCGGGCGACAGCCTGCCCCGGCTCCGGTAGTTGCTGCCGAATTGAGCGCTGCACCGCCGCGCGACCGAGTAGTCGAGGCAAGCGCAAGTGCGGACCAGAAAATCGTGCCTCAATTTCGAACGCTGGTCTTTATTGAAGCCACGCAGTACATGACCTCCGATTCGGCGGTGTGGAGCGTTCAGGTGTGGCAAGTGACGTTGGTGACTCAAGTCGGCGAGCGGTTGGCGAAAGCGCCTATAGCCAATTCGATTTAGGCCAAATTTTTTTGCAACCGACAACTAGATAATTAGTTGTACAAGGAGAAGAGAAAATGAAGATGTGGATAGAAACTTGTAAAGCACGCTGTAAGGCAGTGGTGACCAGACGTCTGGTAGTGGCCCTGATTGCCGTAGTGGCAGTTGGGTCAGTGGCGACGTTCAACTTTACGAAGTCTGCAACCGCAGCGGCGGCAGCTCCCGCCGCGCCGCCGCTTGATGACAACAGTGTGGCAGCGTTGCTCACGCTCGACCGCGCCATGGAAACCCTGGCGGCACGGGTGACACCGGCCGTCGTCAACGTTACGGTGGCATCGAAGTCCAATGCGCAGCAGAGCGGCATGGAAGGCATGCCCGACATGCAACAATTCTTCGGTCCGAATAGTCCCTTCGGTCGTCAGTTCAGTTTTCCGTCGCAGCCGCAGAACCGGATGGAACACGGTCTGGGCAGCGGCGTAATCATCTCCCCCGACGGATATATCGTCACCAACAATCACGTGATCGACGGAGCTGTCGATATTCGCGTCACCATGAGTAATCGCGAAGTCCTGCCGGCGAAGCTAGTAGGCGCCGACCCGCTGACGGATCTCGCGGTCATCAAGGTAAATGCAAGTAACTTACCGAGCGTGCCTTGGGGTAACTCGACCGGCCTGCGCCCGGGACAGACGGTGCTGGCTTTTGGGAATCCGTACGGGTACCGCTTCACGGTGACGCGCGGCATCATCAGCGCGCTGAACCGTCCCAACCCTGACCCGAGCGATCGGCGCAAGCCGGGTGAGTTCATCCAGACCGATGCCGCCATCAATCCCGGAAACTCCGGTGGAGCCCTGGTTGACGCGCGCGGCGAACTCATCGGAATCAACACCTTCCTGATTTCATCCTCGGGATCATTCTCGGGAATGGGTTTTGCGATTCCTTCCCAGATCGTCCAGCCTACCGTGGAGACATTGATTCGGGACGGCAAAGTAACGCACGCGTTTATCGGAATTCAGATCTCCGACGTTACTCCCGACAACGCCAAGTTCTTCCAGATGAATAAAGCTGAGGGAGCGGTGGTCTCAGAGGTTGAGCCGGACACGCCTGGAGCGAAGGCTGGCCTGCGCACCGGAGACGTGATTACCGAACTCGACAGAAAGCCGGTGACCGATGCCGGACAATTGCAAATGACGGTCGGACAAAAGCGGCCCGGCGACACGATCCATCTACTGGTGGTGCGTGACAGCAAAACGACGAGCATTGCGGTAACGCTCGAGGCACTCGGCGGCGACAAAGGCACCGAGACCGCCGGCGGCGAACACGGGAAAGGGCGTTGGGGGCTGAGTCTCGCCGACTTGACTCCGGATGTCCGAAACGAAGTGCAAGCGCAACCGTCCGTTCACGGTGCCGTCATAGAGGACGTCAAGCCTGGCAGCCCGGCCGATAATGCGGGCTTGCAGCGTGGGGATGTCATCATGGAAGTGAACCGGCACGCGGTGAAATCTGCGGCCGAGGTGGCACAGGTGTTATCCAACGTGCCGAACGGTCAGGATGCACTCGTACTGGTGTGGTCGAACGGGGGGAGCACCTTCCGCGTATTGCATCCTTCCCAGGGTTAGATAACTCTGCTGCTGGAGAGCCGGGCGTCCCCGCCCGGCCCCCACACTGCCGGAGGGACGAGTCGTAGCGCGCATTTTCTGCTCTCAGCACGTTTTTCTTGGGACCTGCGCCACGAGCTTCGTCAGCATCGTTTCCTCTTCTCCTCTGAAGGACAGATCGGTTCCGCTTTCGACCCCGGAAGCGCGGCACGGAAGTCTGACTCCTAAAGTCTAGTCGAGAGTAAAAGGTGCAGGAGGCGTCACCGCCCGCTAATGCACTCCATCAACAATTCGAATTGGACTCAGCGCGCACCGGATATTAAAGTTTTTGGCTCGGCTACATTATCGGGAATTGCGCAAGCGCACAGCGAACTTGAGCCATCCGATGCGCACCGTGGTAATCAACAATTCCGCAGCCGATGTGTACCAGCTCCGTTCACCCGATAGAATGGCTGGAGGGGATGGTTTTTCCAACCATCTTCGCGTCGCTGGGCCAGTGACTGGGTGACCGGTTGCAAGGCCTTAAGGACTCAAGCAAATGGAGACAAGATTGGACCGACCGAATGAGCTAGTTCAGGATCAGGAGCACCCTGCCTGTTCTCTCGATGCCAGCTATGTGCTGACGTGGGAGGAAATCGCGAACCTGGCGGCGGAGCCCGGCAAGCCAGCCGAGACCCTGATGAACGTCGTCGCATTGATTGCCAGGCGGTTTGGCACCGATGTTTGCTCCGCCTACCTGCTGGAGCCCGACCGCGCCAATCTCGTTCTGGCCGCGACGCTCGGGCTGCGCCGTGAATCTGTCGGCAAGCTTCGCATGGCCGTCAATGAGGGACTCGTTGGCCTGGTCGCGGAACAGGTCCGCCCCGTGGCCGTGGAAAAGGTCAGGAATCATCCTCGCTTTAAGTACTTCAGCGAAGCCGGCGAGGATGCTTACCAATCGTTCCTGGGGGTTCCCCTCATTGATCGCGGTGTGCTGCAAGGCGTTCTGGTGGTTCAAACCGTGGAGCCGCGCATTTTCCCGGAAAATGAGATTCGTTTGCTCACCGAGGCCGCAAACCGGGTTGCGTATGTGGTGAGCGAAGCCCGTACGCTCGACCGTTTCATTGCTCCTGTCCAGGAGCGGCTCTGGGCGCTGGCCCGCAACCTGTGGTGGAGCTGGGATCATGATGCTGCCGGCTTGTTCCGCGATCTTGATCCGCTGCGCTGGAGCCAGCTCAATCACAGTCCAGTCTCGCTGCTGAATGAGTTTCCTCTGGAAAAACTGGAACAGCGCGCCGCCGAACTCAACCTGCACGGCCGGGTCAACTACGCCTTTCGCCGCCTGCGCGAGTACCAGGATGCGAAGCGCACCTGGGGCGCGCGCCACGCCGGGGTGCTGCGGCCCCGTCCCGTGGCTTATTTCTCCGCCGAGTTCGGCGTGCACGAGTCTCTCCCCGTCTATTCCGGTGGACTTGGGGTTCTGGCCGGCGATCACATCAAGAGCGCCTCCGATCTCGGCATCCCCCTCGTCGGCGTGGGCCTATTTTATGGCCAGGGATATTTCCGCCAGCGCCTCGATCGCGACGGCTGGCAGCGCGAGGAGTACCTCGAGACCGATGTCAATCAACTGGCCATGGAGACGGCCATCGGGACAAACGGCCGACCTGTTTTGGTGCAGGTCGATACCCGCCATGGTTCGATCTACGCAAAAGTATGGCGCGTGAAAGTGGGTCGATGTGATTTGTTTCTCCTCGACTCCGACGTGGAAGGCAATACCCCCGAGGACCGCGAGCTGACCTCGCGTTTATACGGCGGCGACGGCCGCGTTCGCGTGCATCAGGAACTGCTTCTGGGTGTCGGCGGTCTGCGCGCCCTGAAAGCGCTCGGCATCACGCCGGGTGTACTTCACCTGAACGAAGGACATAGCGGATTTGCCGTCCTCGAAGCGATTCGCCAGCGCATGGAAGAAGAAGGCATCGGCTTCGAAAAGGCCGTGCCGCGGGTTGCCCGCGAAGTGGTCTTCACCACCCACACCCCCGTGCCCGCCGGCCATGATCGCTTCGATGCCGATCTGATCGAAGAGCATCTTGGACCTCTGCGCGACGCCCTCGGTCTTTCCAAGGAAAGTTTCATGGCACTGGGGCGCGAGAATCCCGAAAGCGACGAACGCTTCTGCATGACCGTGCTCGGCCTGAAGCTCTCGCGGCGCGCCAACGCAGTTTCCTCTTTGCATGGTGAAGTCTCCCGCGCCATGTGGACCGGACTCTTCCCGGGCAAACTGGAAGACGCGGTGCCCATCGGACACATTACCAACGGCGTCCATGTCCCCAGTTGGCTGGCTCACCAGATGTTTCGCCTCTATGATCGCCATCTGGGCACGGGATGGCATCTGCTCAGCAGCGAGGCCAAAATCTGGGAGGGCATTGACAATGTTGACGATGGCGAGCTCTGGGAAACGCATTTCAATCTGAAGTCAAGAATGATCGAATTTGTGCGCCGCCGCGCCGTCACCCAGGCTGCGCGCCGCGACGAACCGCGCCGTGTGCTGCAGCAACTGGAGCGCGCACTCAGTCCCGATGCGCTGACCATCGGTTTTGCGCGTCGCTTTGCTACCTACAAGCGCGCCAATCTGATTTTGGCCGACATCGAAAAGATAGCCAGCATGGTCAATGATCCGAAACGCCCCGTCCAATTTGTGTTTGCCGGGAAGGCGCATCCTCTCGACGAACCCGGCAAGCGCGTCCTGCAGCAGATTGCCCAGTTGATGCGCGACCCGCAGTTTGCCGACAAATTCGTCTTCGTCGAAGACTACGACATCAACGTCGGCCGCCATTTCGTGCAAGGTGTCGATGTCTGGCTTAACAATCCGCGGCGTCCGCTGGAAGCTTCCGGAACCAGCGGCCAGAAAGTCGTTTTGAACGGCGGCTTGAACCTCTCGGTTCTGGATGGCTGGTGGGCGGAGGCTTACGACGGCCTGAACGGCTTCGCTATCGGAAACGGCAAAACTCACTCCGACATGAATGTTCACGATGCCCGCGACGGGGATGACCTGCTGCGAGTTCTTCGCGATGAAGTGATCCCTCTCTACTACCAGCGCGATCACGACGGCCTTCCGCGTGGCTGGATCCAGCGCATGAAGCGGACCATCCGCACCCTCGGCTGGCGCTTCAACGCCGATCGTATGGTGATGGATTACACGACCAAGTGCTACGTTCCAGCAGCCGGCGGAACCTCGAGCGACATCCGGCTCAGAGTGTAAGCGCAATTTTGCGGGTGGAGAGCCGGGCGCCCCGCCCGGCCCTGAATTCAGTATGAGGCAGGGACGGTTGCGTCTTCAGGATACGCTGGCATCCCGAATTCCGGAATATCGAGACCCTCTTCTTCCACCTCGGGTGCCACGCGCATGCTTTTCACTTTGTTGACGCACCAGAAGACAACGTAGGTTGCACCGAACGCCCAGGCGGCATATAAAGTTGCTCCCATGAGTTGGCACACGAACTGCCGCGTATCACCGTGGAGCAAGCCCGTCACCCCCTGGCCCGCTCGTCCCAGATAGGACGTTGCACCGACGCCGTTCCATCCGGCGCCATAGGCGCCGTCGGCAAAGATGCCCACGCTGACCGCGCCAAACCAGCCACAGTAGCCGTGCACCGAAATCGCACCACAAGGGTCATCGATCTTGAGGACCCGGTCGTTGAACAGAACCCCGCCACACACCAGCAGACCTGCGAGCATACCGATGATGACCGCCGAGGTTGGAGACACAAAGGCGCAGGGAGCGGTGATGGCGACCAGTCCGGCGAGCATGCCGTTGCACGCCATGGTGATGTCAGGTTTGCCGAACAGGAAGTACCACAACACCATCGCGGCCGCTGAGCCCGCAACCGCGGCCAGATTGGTGTTCACCGCAACTACGGCAATGCGCAGGTCCGTGGCTCCCAGCGTGGAACCGGGATTAAATCCCATCCAGCCGAAGAGCAGAATGAACGTACCCGTCACCACATACACGATGTTGTGAGCGGGAAAGACGCGGATCCTCCCGCCAGGCCCATATTTGCCCAGGCGCGGGCCCAGAATGATCGCCAGAGCCATGGCGCAGAAACCGCCCACCGCATGGACGACAGTCGACCCGGCAAAGTCGACATACCCGTGACCGAGATTCAACGTCGATCCGATTTGCGAGAGCCAACCGCCTCCCCACGTCCAGCAGCCGGAGATCGGGTAAAGAATTGCGCCGATGAAAAGTTCGCACAGCAAAAATGCCCAGAAGGTGATGCGCTCACAGATGGCGCCGACGATGATGTAGCCAGCCGTCTCCATGAACACGACTTCGAACAAGGTCAGGCAGTTGCTGGCACTGTCATAGGCCGGACCGGTAAGAAAGAACCCCTTGCCGCCCACAAATCCCCACTGTCCGCTCCCAATCAGAAACTTGTTGAGCGTGGGGATGCCGCCCAGGTTGGTGGGCGCGGCATTGATGGCCACCGCTCCAAACTGGAATGCATATCCGACGGCGTAATACGCCAGGAAGGCGAACACGTAGGCCGCAAAGTTCAGCATCATTAAGTGTGCGACATTCTTCTTTCGCACCAGTCCGCACGTAAGCAGGGCGAAACCTGCCTGCATGAACAGGACGAGGTAGCCGGTATTCAGCGTCCAGGCAAAGTTGGTGGCCACGCGGACGTGCCCCACGTCGTCGGCGAGCTTTAGCGCGAGTGGCTCTTTGGCCGCCTGAGCTTGATAGTCGTCAAATGCTTTCTTGTTCGTGGCGTAGTCCGGAGCCGCCTTGTCGGTGGGCTCGGGGGCTACAAAGGGATTGCCGGCAGCATCCACTGCGGTCATTTTGTCCCCAGTTGCCGTACCCGCTGGATCTGGCTTCGGTCCATCGTCCGCGAGGCAGGGCGTGGCCAGCGCAGTGAACATTCCAGCGGCGAGAAGTAGGGCCAGAATAGCTACAGATACTGATACGAATGACGCCCGGCGCGGGAGGCGCCTCTCCATTTGCTTCGTCATGGGATTGCTCCTGTTTCTGTGCGATAGACTATCCTTACGGAATAATGCGGCGTGGGGAAGGGCGGCGTGAAATGTGGCATGAAATATCTTCGCAAGTCTCCAGCTCGCGTGCTGCAATTGCTCCCCACACTAAATGCCAATGATTCACTGAGTCCAATTGAAATTTCTTCTTGCAGGCATTAGAAAAGCTTTCGAAAAAGCATGATCACAAAACCAGGACGGCCCACATCTCGCGGTTTTCGAGACGTGGGCCGCCGCCGCACAGCCCTGCCGGCAACGAACTCGGGTTTACGCCTTCAGGCCCCCCAAATGCTGGTTAGAGCACCTTCAAAAACTCAAGTTTCGTAGAGACGGGGCTTGCCCCGTCCTACACTGCTGAAAAACTCCAGGTTTGCTTAGGTTTTGGTTTCGACTTGACAGTTCTGCGAGACCGGTTAATATAGATGAATATTTATGCATAATAATGGATAAATATGCCTCAACGACGAAAATAAGGAACCGGGCAAATCGGTTAGGCTTAAAGAAAATCTGATGGCGGCCAAACTTAAAACCGCGCTTCTCGGCGCGACCGGCTATTCCGGCCTCGAACTCGCTCGTCTCCTCGGCCGGCATCCCCGGACCGGCGCGCCCTTACTCTTGCGGCGCAGTGCAGAGATAGAGACAAAGACCGGCGAGTCCGAAGGGCACGCTGCTGGATTGCCGCACATTTCCGGCAATGGCCATTCGACGGTCCAGCCATTTTCGTGGTCCGCGTTGGAGCAGCGTGGCGTTGAGCTCCTGTTCCTGGCCACACCGCACGCCGTTTCCCGCGAACTTGTTACCGAGGCGATGACCTCCGGGCTGATAACCCGCGGGCTGCGGATCGTCGATCTGAGCGGCGCGTGGCGGTTGAAACAGGAACAGCATCGTGCCGTCTATGGCTTCAAAGACGCCAATGCCCAGACCGCGGCGGACCTCACGGAGCGCGCCGTCTATGGCTTGCCTGAACTGAAGCCGAATGCGGACCAGATACCGTCCGCCGCTCTGGTTGCGAATCCAGGCTGCTATGCGACTTCAGTCATTCTTGCGCTGGCGCCCTTGCTCTCGGCCGGCATGGTGGATTCGGATCGCGGCATCATCTCCGATTCGAAGTCCGGCGTATCCGGCGCCGGCAAGGCACCCACGGCGCGTACCCACTTCGTCTCGGTGGCCGACAACTTTTCCGCCTACTCGGTCTTCGGACATCGTCATACCGGCGAGATCCTCGAGCAATTGGCGCTCAATTCCTGCCAGTTGATCTTCACTCCGCATCTTTTGCCAATCCCGCGTGGGATTCTGTCCACGATTTATGTGTATTTGAAACGCGAAATGACAGCGGACGAAATCCAATGTTGTTTCCACGATTTCTACAAGGGCAAGCGTTGGATTCGCATTTTCCCAGCATCGAGTTTGCCGGAAATCCAATTCTCAGTGCACACGAACTACTGTGACCTCGGTTTCTGCCTGGCGCGCGATGGCCGCCGGCTCGTGCTCGTTTCCTGTCTGGACAACCTGCTCAAAGGTGCAGCCGGTCAAGCCGTGCAGAATATGAATCTCATGTACGGCTGGGACGAGGCGGAGGGCCTGCAGTGAAAATTGTCGTCAAGATTGGTGGCGCGGCGCTGGAGGATAAGCCGACTCTTCAGAAATGCGCGAAAGCAGTGGTGCAACTCGCCCACGACGGCCATCAGGTCACGGTCGTGCACGGGGGTGGCAGCGCTCTGACGCGCACCCTGAAGCTCCTCGGAAAGACAAGTGACTTCGTCCACGGACTGCGCGTTACCGACGCCGAGACCCGCGATGTCGCCTTGATGGTGCTCGCCGGCATTGTGAACAAAAGCCTGGTGGCGGCGATCGCTGCTGCCGGACAACCGGCCATCGGTCTTTGTGGTGGAGACGGCGGCGTTTTTCGTGCTCGCAAGAAACAGGATGCGGAATACGACTTGGGATTTGTCGGCGAAATCTGCTTTTCTGAGCCGCGCTGGCTCAAAGCCATCTGGGCAGAAGGTGGCATTCCTGTGCTCTCCTCGCTTGCGCTCGGAGGGGACGGACAGTATTACAACGTGAATGCGGACCAGATGGCGGCTGCTTGCGCCATAGCGTGCGAGGCCGACGCGTTGATTTTTCTCACCGACGTGCCCGGAGTAAAACAGGCCGACGGTTCGGTGATACCTCGGTTGGATACGAAGCAAGTTGCCGGGCTCATTGAGGAATCGGTGGTCAGCGGCGGCATGATGCCCAAGCTCGAAGCTTGTACTCAGGCTCTCAAATCAAGTGTAGGGCGAGTGCGCATCCTGCCCGCGGCGCAGGTCGAAATGCTTCCCCTGTTTTATTTCACCAAGCTGGAATGCGGTACCGAGGTGCTGAGAGCATGAGTCTCGCCTCTGTCTCCCGCATGGAAGCGAAGCTCTTGCTTCCGACATACGAGCGCCAGCCCAGAGCCGGCCTGATGCAGGCCGTGGATCTGGACTCGCCCGAACTGGCGAAGGCGGTAACGAAGCAACTGCTGCAGGAACGCATTATCATCAATCGCACGCACGAAACCGTGTTGCGCTTTCTGCCGCCTTACGTGATTCAGAAGAAGCACGTGGATCAGGTGGTCAAGGCGCTGGACCGGGCGTTGCGCGAGAATGCGGAATTTACGCGCCAAGACGGGAAAAAAGAAGAAACGAAAGCCGCGACGGGGCGGCGCAAGGAGGTCCATGCGCACGCGTGAAGCGGTTCTTCCCGATGCCGAGCAGATTCACGCTCTCATCGCGGCCTACTCCGGCGATGGCACTCTCCTGCCTCGCACGCTGGCGGAGATCTGCGAGAACGTCCGCGATTTTGTCGTCCTTGAGCATGACGGACGCATCATCGGATGCGGCGCTCTCCACCTCTATGGCGTGCACCTCGCCGAGATTCGTTCGATTACCGTCGATCCCGCGAGCCAAAGCACCGGTGGCGGCAGACGCCTGGTCAAGGCTCTTCTTGCGCAAGCGGAAAAGCACAAAGTCACCTGCGTGTGCCTGTTCACGCGTATTCCAGAATTTTTCTCGCGCATGGGATTCACTATCGCCGCTCACCAGGATCTTCCCGACAAGATCCACAAAGACTGTTACAAATGCCCCAGGCTCTATCGCTGCGACGAAGTGCCGATGATCCGTGGAAATCTGCCTACGTTTGCAATTTTGCCGCCGCCCAAAAACTGGTTGAAGATTCAGGCATGACCGCGCTGCGCCGTTCTCCCGAGAAAATTCGTTTGCCCCGGGGGTTCTCTTTCTCTGCGGTCGCCGCCGGCATTAAAGTCAGTGGCCGGCCAGACCTCGCGCTGGTGGAAGTGTGGGGACGGGCGCCCTCGCGAGCCTGCCCTGAGCGCAGTCGAAGGGTCCAATCCGAGCGCACCGGGGTCCCCGACAAGCCCGACGTTGGCTTGACGGGGTGGAGAAGCTCGGCAGCCGCGGGTGGCGCGACCGCCGCTGCGTTGTTCACTACGAACCGGGTTGTCGCTGCTCCCGTGGAAATTGGCCGCGCAGCGTTGCTTTCGACCGGCGGCCGCGTTCGGGCCGTCGTCGTCAATTCCGGAAACGCCAACTGCGCCACCGGACGCGCCGGCATTCAGGCCTGCGAACGGGTTTGTCGCGAAGCTGGAAGCCTGTTCGGCGTACCCGCTGCCGAGATATTTCCTTCCTCGACCGGCATCATCGGAGTTCGACTGCCGGTAGAAAAAATCCGCGCGAAGTTGCCGGAGCTGATCGCAGCGCGATCGTCCAGCCAGCGTGGTGCCCTCGCTTTTGCCCACGCCATCATGACCACCGACACCCGGCCGAAGCTGGCGTCCGTGCGCTTCCGCGCTTCGTCCACAGGGGGCTCGAAAGAAGTCACCGTCTTGGGTATCGCGAAGGGCGCCGGCATGATCCATCCGCAGCTAGCGACTATGCTGGTGTACTTGCTCACCGATGTGGACGCAAGTCCGCGCGAACTGCAGCCTCTTCTGCGCGAGGCGTGCGACCATTCGTTAAATTGCATGTCCATCGACGGCGACACGTCCACCAACGACACAGTATTGCTGCTTGCCAGCGGCGCCAGCCGTGTTCGGGTGCGGACCAAAGATGTTCGCACCCGCAAAAAGTTGTCGGCGGCGCTGACCGCAGTATGCCAGTCCCTTGCCGAGCAGATCGTCAGTGACGGTGAAGGCGTTCAGCATGTGATCCGTTTGTTTGTCGAACAGGCGCGCGACCGCGAAGAGGCTTTACTGGTGGCGCGGACGATTGCTCACTCAATGCTCGTCAAAACCGCATGGGCTGGGGCCGATCCGAATTGGGGACGCATTCTCGCAGCAGTGGGAAGGTGCGGCGCGCCCATCGATCCATCTCGCGTCCAGATTTTCATTGGTAGTCAGAAGGTATGCCGAAACGGAATTGCCTGCGCGTTCAACGAGCGGCAAGCGCACCGCACGCTCGCGCAGCCGGTGTGCGATATTCGTGTGCAACTCCGGCGCGGCCAGCAATCGGTGCGATTCCTCACCACCGATCTGACCGCCGAGTATGTGCGGATCAACGCCGATTATTCCACATAGAATAAGGTCTCAGGAACAAACCTGAACCGCCTCCGGGTTTTCCTGAGACCTGAGACCTAACACCTGAGACCTGCCCTTAGAAGCTGAACATCGCCTGCAATTCAATTTTTCGATTTGCCGCCATGCTCGAGAACGGCCCACCTGCCAGAGCAATCGACTGTCCGAAATTGGGTGAACTCACGACCCCGACAGGCGTCGCCGCATTCACCTTATTCAGAACGTTCCGCGCATTGACGCTGAACGTCAGGTTGTAGCGTCGAGTGGTCGCCGGGCCCATGCCACCGAAACCTCCGCCGCCGCCGGGCCCACGTCCTAAGCCGCCGCCTCCGCCGCCACGCGGACCACCGCCGCCTGGAGGGCCGCCGCCCGGAGGACCACCGCCCTGCTGCGCGCCGTTCTTTCCACCGAGTTCCGGCCCGAAGCCGAACGTTTTCGCCAGCCGCAGGTTCAGCGTGAAGAGGTTCGGACCGGTCAGATAGTTGATGGGAATCTGCGTGTACGACTGCGTCGGAATCACATAGTGGCAAGCTTGCGTCGGAGAAAGGCACGAACCCGAAAGATTGGTGGCGAATGCGGGACGGTCATTGAAAAGGGAATCGTTGCTCAAGTCCTGGCCGGCGGTAACGTTGTAGGGCGAGCCGGAATTGAAAATCATGAATGGACTCAGGCGAAACGCGTGCGGCAGTCCGATCGTGCCGCCCAAGAACAGCCGATCCCTGGTCGCAAAGGAAGCTCGCCCGTAGTCCGCGCTCAAATCATACTGATTCGATGGAAAGTTCGACGCGCCGGAAGCGTCGCTATTGGCGTAGTTCAGACTGTAGTAGCCGAAGAGCGATAGCTTGGTGCCGGCTCGGATGTTGAAATTCGCGATCAGCTGATTTTGGCGGAAGACTCCGTCCGACGAGTACTGATAGATCGGGCCCTGGTCTGGGAATGGAGTGTTCGACGGCAACGAGAACGGTGTGCCCGGCAGCGGAGCGTTGACGTTCAGTGATAGAAACTGGTGCACGCCGCGGGAATTCAGATACGAAACCGCAACGTTGGCGATCTTTGTGACCTGTCGCTCCAGGCTGAACGCCGTCTGCGTGATGTAGGGCGAATGCAGATTAGGACTGATCTGGTAGATCGTCTGTGTCTGTTGGGTTAGTGAGCTGAGGCAGGATGGCACGCTCGGGAAGCAGGCGGGCGATGACACAACGTACTGCTGCTGCGTCACGCCGTTCAAACGGTCCGTATTGAGAACCAGATCCTGGGTGAATCGGTCGTAGAACAGACCAAAACCACCGCGCAACACGGTTTTCGGCGCGCTCTTTCCTCCTCCGCCGATGCCCCACGCAAAGCCGACACGGGGCGCCCAGTCCGCATGATCGTGAATCGCGTTCTGCGTTTCAAAGCGCAGCCCGGCGCTCAGCGTGAAAGTAGGACGCACCTTCCAGTCATCCTGCACGTACAGCCCGGCATCCACCACGGTGACGGGCACGGTTGGCACCGCGTCGCTGGGCGTCGTTGTCGCATCGAGCTTAAGCTGACTCGGAGTTCCATTCGCGAGACCCTGCAGCGCATTGCTGTAAGTCGGGAGGTCCGGGAAGGTGAAGATGCCATTGAATCCAGCGCCCGACGTACTTGTTTCGTGAACTACCCGCAGACGCCCTCCAAATTTCACGAAGTGCTTGCCCTGCGATATCGAGGTGTAATTCTGCAGTTCGTAATGATCCTGGTGGTCGGTTTGCGCTCCCGAACTGCTGCGTCCGCCGGTGAACGCCCCGAGCACGTTGATGGAAGGAATGATGGTCACGGTCGGGGACAGCGGATTCTGCAACGGAGTCGTCACCGGAGTCTGCCCGCTGTTGTCACGCAGGTACTGGAAGCGGGTCTCGTTGACGGCCTTCGTTCCCAGAATCTGCGTATCGGTAATCTGCACAGTGTGTTCGGTGGACGTGGTGTCGTAGCCAGCCTCCGGCAGCACCGTCCCGCCGACGCCTGCGTTCTGCTGTGTGTCACGATAATATTGGTAGCGGGCGCTGAGCGTGTTGTTGGGGGTGACTTGGTAGTCGATGCGCGGACTGATGTTGGTGCGGGTACGCGGGTTGGGAACGCTTTCGCTCAGCTGAATCTGATTAAAGTCGGCATCCAGCGCCGGCGTGTTTACGACTGCGATTTCGTCGATGTTGCGCCGCTGCACGTTGAAGAAGAACGACGCCTTCTTGTTGATCGGCCCGCCGACGTTTCCCATGTAGATCACCGAATAGTACGGCTGCGTCGCATCGGCGCTGAGGAAAGGATTGCGCGAGTTTAATCCCGAGTTGTTCCCCTCGACTGAGAACTGCCCATGGTACTTGTCTGTGCCCGGCTTCGTGAAGATTTCAATTCGTCCGTAGCCCAGCTTGTCATATTCGGCCGAGAACGGATTCTGATTGATGCGAATCTCGCGGATCGACGATTTCGGCGGGAGCTGTCCCGCAGTGAATCCATCGATGTAAAGCTGACCGCCATTGGGACCGGCCGAAGGTCCAGCCAGCGCTTCCAGGTCAGACTGCAATTCATCGGGATCGTCGGGCAGCGCTTCCAGATCCTTGCCGCTAAGCACGATCGCACTCGCATTATTCGCGGGGTTGACGTCGACTTGAGGGGTCTCTTCCTGGACGTTGACCTTTTCTTTCTGAACGTTGATATCGAGCGAAATGTTGAACTGCGCGACCTGCCCCGCCGCTACGTCCACGTCGTTCTGCGCAAAAACGGCGAATCCTTGCGCATTCGCGGTAACTGTGTACTTGCCCGGCGCCAGATTTCCGATTTCGTAACTCCCGGTGCGGTTGGTCGTGGCCGAATGCGTCTGTCCTCCAGACACTAGGACGGCCACCGTTGCGTTCGTAACCACCGCCCCCGAAGGGTCCGTCACTTGCCCGCGCAGGGTTCCTGTCGTTGCTGATGACTGGGCCGGCGACTGCGCCGATGCAGGTGCAGCCAGCCCGATCAGCGTCGCCGGAATCAGAATTGCCAAAACCAGATTTGCCAGAATCACGGCTGATAAATACTTCAACACGCACCTTATTCTTTCCAGGCAGATCACATTATTTAAGAACATGGATTGAGCTTTGTTCACTGCTGCGCGGCTTCACCTTCTCCGTTGGGCGCGCCCAGCGACCACGGCGAAAGCAGTGTGGATGCGCTTCGATTGGGCGCCGCCGTCAGGATGGCTTCCACTCCCGCCAGCAGCGTGATCGCCGTTACCGCGTCCGAATTTCCGCCCTCGGTCGAGACGATCATCACGGCATCGCCCTTCTGCAGGTCCGCCAGGGTGCTGTTGGGCAAGCGGCTCAGCATGCGCTGCAAATCTGGAGGACCATTCCCGCCCGCCCCGCCGCCCGCCCCGCCCGCCGCTTGCGATTCCATCGACGTCGATGGCCGCGTCCCGCCAGCCACTGGCGTAGCACCCTGCCCGCCCATACCTTGGCCTTGGCTGTTGGCGCCCGGTTGATCTCCGCTCCCGCCGCCCGCCCCGCCTTTCAATCGCATCGCGATGCGTTGCGCCATCTCTGCCGGCAGTTTCTTCATTTGCGAGTCGGGTGACACCTTCACCACCACCGCGCTCTTGCGGATCGCATCCTGCACCGTCATCGTATTGTTCGCCGCGTCGATCGCCTTGATGGTTCCCGCAATATTCCGAAATGCGCCGGAGACAACTTCTTCCGCGTTCACCTCGCTGCCATCCGGGTTGCGAGTCCCGCGCGCGCGCAATTGATCGCCTGCCTTGATTTGCGCCCAGAATTGGTTGGCGGGTGCCGGTTTCGCATCGTCGAACTTCACCGAATCGGGCGCGTAGCGGCGCAGGATCGTATCCTTCGCGATGTGGACGGCGATGCTCCGGTTCGTGCCCATTCCACCGGAGGAAATTGTGACGATGCCTGTCGCAGCATCCACGTTCGTGACGAGCCCGCCCACTCCTCGCTTCTGCCAGTCGTCACGGTCGTGCTGCTGCTTCGCCGCCACATCGGCCTGCTTCATCACAATCACCGCCAGCGCAGTGATGACGATCGTGTGCCCGTCCCCATTCGTTGATGCCTGACCGCGAACCAGCACCCGATCCCCGGGCTGCAAGTCTTGCGCCTGCAGAGCAATCGCGTTCTTCAGATCCTTCTCTCCCGGCGGCACGCGCAGGATCTTGGTCGAGCCCGTCAGCTTCGCAATGATGTCGCCCTCGCCGCCGGATTCCGCCGCGACCGTGATCGAATCCGCCTGAATGCTCTTGATGACCCCTACGGCCTTGGAAACCTGCGCGCCTCCCGAACTGTCGGCTGGCTTGCCTTGCGCGCAAACAGAGCCCGGTCTCGCGAAAATGAGTGTGATCATCGCCGTGATTAGGCACGTCGTAAGAAGGCACACTCCCGCGGGTCTCTGCCAGAAGCATCGCATAATCTCACTTTAGCATCGCCAAATGCACCATATCTAGCCTTTACGAAGTTTTACCCGGCATTGACGTTGCTTTTACAGGATGCTGGCAACTTCAAGTCCGTCGCCGCGCATCCAGTCTTCAGTATCCAGCTCATGTTGATGTGTGTGTTAAGCGCGGATCGATTCGTTCCAGCGCAGGACAGTAACTAGGACAGTAACCCGGTCACCGGGAAAACGATGCTTGCGTGGATGCCCATGTCCGCTGACGAATCCGGTCCCGAAAAGCAGGTTCCGGTCGCGGCAGGCCTCCTGTACCGGCTGACGGTTGCCTTCCCCAGTTGGGCGGGTGCGATCCTGGCCGTGTATTCTATTGTCCTGTGCAGATTCGGCGCGCTTAAGATTCGGCCGCGATAAACGGAGTATGGAAACGGAGGATGTGCGGTGAATGAGTCCCGGCTCGATAATCCCCGGCCCAGTAGAGATAAAGCCAAAGAGACGATTGCCGGCTGTTCATTCTTGTGGAAGCCGGTTGCCTATGTGCTGCTCTTCGTGCTGAACTTTGCGCTGGTCGCTCTACCCGGCGTCGGCCCATCAATGCGGGCTCAGGAACCCGCTGCCACCATTGCCGTCGATGTCAAAGTAGTCACGCTGCCTGTCACCGTTCGCGACAAACATGGCAAAATCGTCCGCGACCTCACCAAAGACGATTTCACACTTCAGGAAGACGGCCGCCCGCAGACAATTAAGTATTTTTCTCAGGAAGCGAATCTCCCGCTCACGCTCGGTCTGCTCGTCGACACCAGTCGCAGTCAAACCAACGTCCTCGATGCGGAGCGCAACGCGAGCCGCAGTTTTTTCGATCAAATGCTGGTGCAGCCCAAGGACAAAGCCTTTCTCATTCACTTTGATCGTGAAGTGGAACTGCTGCAGGACTTAACTTCATCCCGCGAAAAGCTGCAATCGGCGCTCGATTTGCTCAAGACGTCATCGGACCGCGAGCGCTCGAACGATCCCAACGATCCCTCTAATTCCCCCTCCGGCTCAGGCTCGCATCGTGGCGGCGGTACTCAGCTTTACGACGCCGTGTATCTGGCATCGAACGAATTAATGAAAAAGCAGCAGGGCCGGAAGGCTCTCGTCATTCTCACGGACGGGGTCGACCACGGCAGCAAGACTTACCTGGAGAGTGCGATCGAGGCCGCCCAGCGTGCCGACACAGTTGTCTATTCCATCTATTTCGCGGAGCCACACCGCAGCGAAGGGCAACAACCGGGTCGCGGAATGGGCCGGGGCGGCGGCGGTTGGCCCGGCGGTGGTGGCGGCTGGCCCGGTGGCGGAGGTGGATATCCGGGCGGTGGTGGTGGTCGCGGCGGAGGCCAGCGTCATCCCGAAGAACCGCGCACGGACGGCAAGAAAATTCTGGAGAGGGTTTCCAAGGAAACAGGGGGACGTTTTTTTGAAGTCACAAAGAAACAAACCGTCGGCGAGATCTATGACAGCATCGTCGAGGAACTGCGAACCCAGTACAGCATGGGCTATACGCCCGACAAAGACAGCTCAGCCTCCGGTTATCACCACGTCACATTGGCGGTGAAGAAGAAAGACCTGACCGTGCAAACTCGAGAAGGATATTACGCAGATCGCGAGGTTGCGGCGACCTCGCGATGAGTCAGATAGTGGAGGGACGGGCGGGGCGCCCGTCTCTCCACTATCTTTGCGTAAAAGGAAGAATCATTTTGCCGCGAGTTCCTCGCGCAGTGCTTGCCCCAGCGCCGCCTGCCGGTCCGCACTCAACTTGGCCCCGCCTGAGGTCAGATACAGGACATCAATTGCCATCTGCCCCTCGGTCTCGATCAGCGCAATTTCAATGTTGCACTCATGCTTCGAGACCAGCGAACACATCCGGTAAAGCAGTCCCGGACGATCCTGGGTCAGAACCTGCACCAGCGTGCTGTGGGCCGAGCAGCTATCGTCAAATTCAATCAGCGTGGCGATCTTGACCTTCGTGCCGTTCTCTGATTTCAAGCGGTCGCGCAGCATGCGCGCCAAGTCAGCTTCTCCTTTAACCACGGCCGCGATACTCTTTTTTAAGCGCTCCCATTCCTGCAGATTCATCTCCAGCGTTCGAAAGCGATCGGTGAAATAGAAAGTGTCCACCACCATGCCTGCGGCATTCGAGAACGCGTTCGCTTTCACGATGTTCATTCCCCACGCGGCCAGCGCCCCGGAAACCGAAGCGAACAGGAAGGGCCGGTCGGTGGTAATCAGCGTCAGTTCATACCAGTGACGAACTTGCTTCAAATTTAATTGGACGCTGTCCTGCCCCAGCCGAGCGGCCATTTCGGCATGCGCCAGAACGTCGCTCGCGCCATGAATACGCAGATACCGTTGCGGCAATCCTTCCAGAAAGACGTTGATCTTTTTCCCCGCCACCGGCGCCAGCGACCGCAGGTGCGCAAGACTTCCACCATCGTCGGTGTGCACGCGCTCATCCGCGCTGCGGCTCAAGTAATTCGCGCACGCAATGTACAGTTGCCATAGGTTGTCCGCTTTCCACGGCGTCATGGCTTCCGGGTTCACGGCTTTGATATCGGCATACGTCAGCAGGCACAGCATCTTCAGCCGCTCGGGCACTCCGACTTTTTCCGCGAACGACTTCACATTGGCTGGATCGAACACGTCCCGCCGCATCGCCGCCGACATTTCCAGATGGCTCGCCACCAGATATCGCACCGTCTCGCGATCCACCGGATCAAGGTCCAGCCGCTCCGCGCAACTGTCGGTGAGTTGCAGGCTGAGCTCAACGTGATTCTCGCTCGGCACGGCTTTGCCGGAATCATGCAGCAGCAACGCCAGGTAAAGCAGTTCCGGCTGTTCGAGTTCACTCTGCAACTCGGCAAAGCGCTGGTCCCATTCCGATTTCGATTCTTTCAGACGATGCAGATGTTCGATCGCCAAAAACGAGTGCTCATCCACCGTGTAGCGATGGTAAAAATCCCGTACCACCAGCGCCTCAATCCCCTTCAATTCCGGCAACAGAAGCGCCAGGAGTCGAAGCGCGTTCATCGAGCGCAGAGCGTCGGCCGCGTGTGGCTGCACCAGCGTTTCCTGCAGGTAAAGCCACAACTCGGCTCCCCGCGGAGGCGTCGCCGCTAGCGCCGGCAGCGCCTGCTCGACTTTATATTCGGTGGTCGTACTCAGCTTCAGGCCATGTTCCGCCATGAAATGAAAAAGCCGCAACAGCAATTCCGGATCCCGCAGGCCGCCCGGTTGCTGCGGTTGTTGCGGTTGTCGTAAAAAGATCAGTCCGTCCACCACCGAAAAGTCGGCGCTTGCAACCTTCGACCGCCAGCCCTGGACTTGCCGGTACAACGACGACCAGGCAGCGGGAATCTCCTCCAGCAATTGGTTGCAGACCCGGTGCACGCTGCGCACGTGGCCAAAGTAGACGCGCATCCAATCCGCTGCGTTCACGATTTCCGCATCGTTCGCTCCAATGCTGGCACCGATCTTTCTCGCCGCCGCTTCGTCCTGCGCCTCCCAAAAGAGCGTGTTGTCGTGACGCCCGTGCCGGAAGTGCAGAAAGCAACGCACGGACATTTGAAAATCCAGCGCCGCGTCGAACGCCCTCCGCGAAGAAACTGGCAGCAGCGTGCTCATGTCCGGCCACACCTTCAACTTTTCCATCGCCGAAATCAGCGCCAGCCAGTTGACGACGTTGTAGTCGCGCAAACCGCCGGGCCCATCCTTCACGTTCGGTTCCAGGTGAAAGACGGTATTGCCAAATTTATGATGACGAGCGCGTGTGATCTCGGCCAGGTTCTGGATCAGGTTCTGGCACTCCCGCCCGACCAGACGAGGCACAACCTTTTCGCGCAGCCGTAAAAAAAGCCCGCGATCGCCCGCCAGGTATCGGCAGTCGAGCAGCGAGATGGCAAACTCAACATTGTTTGGATCCAACCGTTCGCACTCCGCCAAATTTCGCGTGGCGGGACTGAGCTTCAGCCGCAGATCCCACAATTCCTGCGAAAAGCGCCGGATGGGATCTTTGAATTCGCTCTCGGAGCTACTCCCGGCGTGCAGAAACAGCAGATCAATATCGGAGTGGGGGAAAAGCCAGCCACGCCCGAATCCGCCGGTTGCCACCAGCGCGAAATCTTTCGGGCTGTCTGGATCGGCAGGGGTAGAGCCTGAGTGAGAACGGACGATGATTTCGTTCCAGAGCCGCTGAACGATCGAATCGACCAGCGCCGTGCGCCTGGCGAGCGCCGCGCGTCCTTCACCCGTGACGAAAAATTCCCGCTCGATGGCAGCGGATTCGCGCACATACAAGTCCAGTAACTCACTGCGGACGGTGGGCACGCTGGTCATTTCGATGACAGTCTCCCCGAAGTGTTTAGCTCCTGCTCCAGCCTTTATTCCGGTCTGCTCATAAATAAGCAGACCGGGGGGGAGGTCGAGTCGAAATTCGGGTGCTTACAGCACGCTATCGCCACGTTCGTCGTTGCGAATCCGAATCGCTTCGTCAATGCGCGAAAGAAAAATCTTCCCGTCACCGATCTTGCCCGTGCGCGCCGCGGTGGTGATCGCCTGCACGACTTTCTCGACCATTTCATCGGCCAGCACGATCTCGAGTTTCGCCTTTGGGATCAAGTCCACGGTGTACTCGCGTCCCCGATAAAACTCGGTGTGTCCTTTTTGCCGGCCATGTCCTCTGGCTTCAAAAACGGTCATGCCTTCGACGCCCACTTCGTGCAATGCGTCTTTCACGGCATCCAGCTTTGAGACCTGAATAATCGCTTCGACCTTTGTCATGATTCTCCGTCCCATTGATTCCATCGCCCCGTTTCGGTTTCTCGTTATGCGGGCGAATCCCAAGAATATCCCTCTTCGCCGTGCTGTGAAAGATCAAGACCTTGCATCTCGTGGTCCTCCGAAACGCGCAGGCCGATGGTGATATCCACCAGCTTCAGGATAACCACCGTTCCCACGATCGCCAATCCCCAGGCTATCGCTACCCCGACCAACTGATTGAGGAACTGGTGGGCATTGCCCTCAAGCAATCCCGAAGCCAGCGTGCTTCCCTGAGCGTTCTTAAAGATAGGATTCACGGCGCTCGAAGCGAAGACGCCCGTCAATAGAGCTCCCAGAGTTCCACCTGCGCCGTGAACGCCGAACGCATCGAGCGAGTCGTCGTATCCGAACATAGACTTGACCTTGGTCACCATGAGGAAACACACAACACCCGCAGCCAATCCGATGGCGATGGCCGACATGGGCGAGACAAAACCGGACGCTGGGGTAATCGCGACCAGCCCGGCCACCGCTCCCGAGATCGCGCCCAGTGCGCTGGGCTTCCCCCGCTTCCACCACTCCGCGCCGCTCCAGCCGAGGGTTGCCGCGGCGGCGCCAAAATGGGTAGCGACGAATGCGCTTGTAGCCAGAGCCCCCGCCGACAGCGCACTGCCCGCGTTGAACCCAAACCATCCCACCCAGAGCAAGCAGGCCCCGACGAAACTCAAAACCACGCTATGAGGCGGCATGGCCTCCTTCGGATACCCGATGCGAGGACCCAGATACAACGCACACACCAACGCCGATACACCGGACGTGACGTGCACCACGGTGCCGCCGGCAAAATCTAGACAGGGGAACCGTCCGCCGAGAGAAGCGTTCAGCAGTCCGCCCTTCCCCCAGACCATGTGCGCCATCGGGGCGTACACCACGAGCGACCACAGCACCATGAAGGCGGTCATCGCGCTGAATTTCATGCGCTCCGCGAACGCGCCCGTGATGAGTGCCGGAGTAATGATGGCGAACATCAACTGGAACACCATGAATGTCTGGAGTGGAATGGTCGCGGCGTAATCGGGGTCGGGTTGCGCTCCCACGCCGCGGAGAAAGACGTTGTGCAATCCGCCGATGAAGCTGTTTCCCGGAGCAAATGCCAGACTATAGGAGACCAAGCCCCACAGCAGAGTGACGATGGCCATCAGCGCGAAGCTTTGCATCATCGTCGACAGGACGTTTTTCTTCCGCACCAACCCGCCGTAGAACAATACCAGGCCGGGTCCGGTCATCATCAGAACCAGGGCAGAACTCGTCAGCATCCAGGCGTTGTCGCCGGAGGACTTTGCATCCGCCACCGCCTGCTCCAATTTTGCGATCCGCGCCGATTGCGCCTCAGTCGCGGCGCCAGTCCCGCTCGCGGCGGCATTCCCGCCCGAAGTCTGCGCCAGCGCGCCGATCGCGAATAGACACGCCATAGCCAGCGTAAGACAAACCGTGGCGGAATTTTTCATCGATCCCTTACGACTCCTCGCCTTGAACGCAGCATCACAACAATAGCGGCTGAGCCGCCCTTTGCGGAAATCGAAACTATTTATGCTCGTCATTGGAAATCCTTATGTGCGCATCTTCATGTGCGCATCTTTTTCGCCCGCCTCGCCGCCCCGGCAGCGGAGGAAGCTGCCGTCCAATTGACGAGGGAGGGCTTTCTGCGGTTGGATGGAAGCTGCGTGGCACCTGCGCCTTCCATTCTCGATCCCGACTCCCGGCGGTTTAACCGTCTAGACGCAGTCTGGCTTACCATCTGGCTCCTCTTCCTCGCCGGTCTGGCTCTGCTCCCTCCGCTCCTCGAATGGCACAAGCAGTTAATTCTCCTCGCCATCGGCATTGTGCAATTGCTGGAGACAAGGTTGATCTCCCACTTCCCCAACCGGGGAGTCTCCTACGTCATCCTGCTCAAGATTTTGCTCGCAACCCTGCTCATCGACCACACCGGCGAAATAGGAATCAACAGCAGTTACTATCCTATTTACTATCTTCCGATCGTCACCGCGGCGCTCTACTGCAGCCCGTGGCTCACGCTGTTCTGGACCCTGCTTGCGTCCGCCGCCTACTGCTCGTATCTCTATCCCGCGATGCAGGAATACGAATTGACTCCCGAGGCTTTCGGCTTGCTCGCGCTGCGCATCATGTTTTTCTTTCTCGCCGCCATGGTCGTCAACCGCTTCTCGCAGCAAAGCCAGCATCAAACCCAGTTATACCGTGAACTCGCCGAACGCCTTGCCGAAACCAATCGCCGCCTCGAGCACGCTCAGGCCGAAGCACGGCGCTCCGAACGGCTGGCCGCTCTCGGCCAGCTCTCCGCCGGATTGGCTCATGAAATTCGCAATCCTCTCGGAGTCATCAAGGGCTCGGCCGAAATGTTGACCCAGAAATTGCAGGCCTCCGACGAGCTTGCCCGCGAGTTAGCCGGCTACATTTCGACGGAGGTCAACCGGCTCAGTGCCCTCGTCACCGAGTTTCTGGACTTCGCTCGTCCGCTTCATGCCGAACCGCATCCCGCGAACCTGATCGCGCTTCTCGATCGCGTCCTGCAAATTGTCGCGGATCGGTTTACCGGCAAACAAGAGACGGGCAAACCCGTGCGCGTCGAACGCCACTACGCGAGCGGATTGCCGCTCGTTCCGCTCGATGAAAGTCTCTGCGAGCAAGCTCTCCTCAATCTCGTGCAGAATGCCTACGAAGCCATGCAGGATCACGATAAAGACCACGGCGGCACGTTGCGCGTCGACGTTCAACCCGCTACGCAAAATGATCATGAAGGAGTGGAACTGCGCTTGGCCGACAACGGCCCCGGCGTTCCCGACGAACTGCGCGAAGAAATTTTCAACCCGTTTGTGACCACGAAGAAAACCGGTGTGGGCCTGGGTCTCTCCATCGTTTCAAAGATCATAGACGGTCATCATGGGGCGATCCACGTCGAGAACGCCCCAGGGGGCGGCGCCATATTCACCATCTTCTTTCCGCTCGAAGAAACCGTCGAGCCGCCCGCAACTGCCGAGCTACACTCGGCTTGGACGGGCGAGGGCGCCCGTCCCCACACGAGCTAAACCGATGCAGACTATTCTCATCATCGAAGACGAAGCCAAGATGCGGCGGCTGCTGGAGCTCAACCTCGGCGACGACGGCTTCAAGACGCTCTCCGCCGGCGACGCCGAAACTGGTTTGAAGCTGCTCGCCTCCGAACCCGTTCACCTCGTCCTCACCGACCTCAAACTTCCCGGCATCAGCGGGCTCGAATTTCTGCAAACTGCCAAGCAGCAGAATCCCGCATTGCCCATCGTCGTCATGACCGCGTTCGGGTCGGTTGAAACCGCGGTTGAAGCGATGAAAGCCGGCGCCAGCGACTACGTCGTCAAGCCGTTCTCGCTCGCCGAAATGCGAATGGTGGTGCACAAGGAGCTCGATAACTCCCGCCTGCGCGAGGAGAATCGCTCGCTTCGCGAAGCCCTCGGACAGAAGTACAGCCACCCCAACATCGTTGCGATCAGTCCCAAAATGCAGGAAGTGCTCGCCACCGTCGAACGCGTTGCGTCCACCAACTCCACCGTTCTGCTGGGCGGCGAAAGCGGTGTTGGCAAAGACCTCATCGCTCGCGCCATCCACGAAAAATCGCGCCGCGCTTCCGGTCCCTTCATCAAGATCAACAGCACCGCCATCCCCGAAAATCTTTTGGAGAGCGAACTCTTCGGTTACGAAAAAGGAGCTTTCACCGGAGCCGCCACCAGCAAGCCGGGTAAATTCGAGCTCGCCGACAAAGGCACGCTCTTCCTCGACGAAATCGGAGACGTGCCGCCCGCCATCCAAGTCAAACTTCTCCGCGTGCTGCAGGAGCGTGAGTTCGAGCGCCTGGGCGGCACGCGCACCATCAAGGTCGACGTTCGGCTTCTCGCTGCCACCAACCGCGACCTGCGCGCCGCGCTCGAAGATGGAACGTTTCGCGAAGACCTCTACTACCGGCTCAACGTGGTCCCGATCGATATCCCGCCGTTGCGCGAACACAAGGAAGATATTCCGGGGTTAGCGAACCTGTTCCTCGCGCGCTTCGCCAAGGATTCCGGAAGATCGGAAAAAATCACCGGCATTTCGTCCGCCGCCATGCAGCTTCTCGTCAGTCATTATTGGCCGGGCAATGTGCGTGAACTGCAGAACGTCATCGAACGCGCCTGCGCGCTCGCCACGAGCAGCCAGTTGGAAGTCGGCGACATACAACTCGACTCCCCGCGCAATCGCGGCAACACTGCGTCCGATCGCTTCCTCCCCGACGGCATGACCCTCGACCAGTGGGAAGACGAAATGATCCGCGAGGCTCTGAAACGCGCGGGCGGCAACAAGTCGCAAGCCGCGCGCCTGCTCGGCCTCTCGCGGAATGCGTTGCGGTATCGCTTGTCGAAGATTGGGATTGACGACAACGACGGGGAGTGAATCGCTGGAGTCGGCACGACGGGAACGATGGGACGGAGAACTTAATCCGTAGAAAATTTTGGAGACGATGATTTATGGGCCGGTCTGTGAAGGAACAAGTCAAGAGTGGTCTCCGCCTCGGCGGCGGCTTGGCTGTGTTCTTCGTTGCGCTGGCTCCGCTAGTTGACGGATTGCGCAGGGTAGTGTGGGCAGCTCCGCCGCGTCACTTAGTGTGGTCGGAGCCGATTGGCTGGGTGGAACTCATCGTAGCGGCGACGCTCTTGGTTCTCATGGCACAGGTGTGGATGCAATGGTTTGCGGGGTGCATTTTGTTTGGGTTAATCAAGGGTGTTTTTATGTTCATAATAGGGGGACCAATTCCCCGCTCAGAGTTAGTGGAGCCGGTGATTTTCTTTGTGGTGACGCTCGTGCTGATGGTAAGCATTGCTCTAAGAGGCACAACACTTCTTGATCGGATCGCGTTAACCTTCTACGTCTTCTGCATTGCGTGGCGTGCAGATAAAGGCCTGTTTATGCCGGACCCGGCCCTTGCCGTTGGTCTGGCTGGCTTGTTTGTTTCGTGGTGTGTTCACTACTGGAGGTTGCACGGTACTAAGAAGCCGGTCTAGCCCTGGAATTCATGGCGATATGGATAGCCAGCCTCTGGCCGAAAAGCACCACACCGGTGGAACCGGGCCACCGGAGCCCCGCGAATCGCTGCCTGTCCAAGCTGTTATGTCTCCCTTAACTTATTAAAAACAATGCAATTAAATGAATCTCCGCTCGTCGCTCGACATTGGCACTCGGCCTGCATTCTTTCAGGCAGAGATTTGTCCCGAACAAGGTGGAGGTACGTATGAAATTCAAGTTAATAGCGGCAATCTTAGGATTAGGAATGATGACGGCGATTCCAGGCGCCGTCGTCGCTCAGAATTCCGACGACCAGGCGCCGGATCAATATTCGAAACCGTCGGCCGGCATCCCAATGCAGGGTCCCAACGACCAGGGTTCCATGGACCAGGACCAGGATTCGATGGATCAAGGTTCGATGGATCAAGGTTCGATGAATCAGGCCCCGACGCAACCGGGCTCCAACGAACCAGGCCCCGGCAATGCAGGCCCCGGCAACCCGAGTTCCAATGCGCCGGCTCCGACTGAAACAAACGGCGTTGCGCGCATCAGTCTGATTCATGGCGACGTCTCCACCCAGCGCGGCGACTCCGGCAGCTGGTCTGCGGCTGCACTCAATGCTCCCGTGCTCGCGGGTGATCGCGTTTCGACCGGCGACAAAGCACGCACCGAGCTTCAGCTCGACTATGCCAACATGCTCCGCCTGGCTGAGCATACGCAGGCCAACATCACCACCCTCACACGCTCGCAAATTCAGGTTCAACTTGGGCACGGCATGGCGAACTACACCGTCTACAAGAACAGCGATGCGGACGCCGAAATCGATACGCCCAATGTTGCCATTCGCACCAATCGCCGCGAATCGAGCTTTCGAATTCTGGTGACGGCCGACGATCACACGGAAGTGCTCGTCCGCAGAGGCGAAATAGAGGTTACTACTCCGCAAGGCGGCACGCGCGTCGGACAGAACCAGTTCATCACGATTCAGGGCACGGGCGCGGACGAGCAATACAAAATCGGCGAAGCTCCGGCGCGCGATGACTTTGATCAGTGGAACACCGATCGCGACAACATGATTCGCAATTCGATATCGCGGCGGCGCACTAATGACTACTACGTCGGAACCGAAGATCTCGATGCCCACGGCACCTGGACGGAAGTTCCGGATTACGGTCCAGTGTGGCGGCCAACTGTGGCCCCTGGCTGGGCGCCATATCGCGACGGCCGCTGGGTGTATGAGCCTTATTGGGGCTGGACTTGGGTTTCGTATGATCCCTGGGGCTGGGCGCCGTATCACTACGGTCGCTGGATGCTGTACGACGGAGCGTGGGGTTGGTGGCCCGGTCCGGCCTACGGGTATCCGTTCTACCGTCCGATCTGGGCTCCGGCTTATGTTTCGTTCTTCGGGCTCGGCGGTTTTGGATTTGGATTCGGCTTTGGCGGATGGGGCTCGATCGGCTGGCTTCCGCTTGGACCGGGTGACTTCTTCCATCCCTGGTGGGGGCGGTGGGGAGGGGGCTACGGCTACGCCCGTTTCGGCGAGTACAACCGCGGCGGCTTTGCTCCGCTGCGCGCCGGCTCGCGATTCTCGAACGTGAACCTGGCGATGCATGATGCGAACTTCCGCGGCGGAACGACCGTCTCGGGCAAAGAGTTCGGCACCGGCCACATGAGTGCTCAGCCGATGACTCACGCGCAGTTCCAGAATGCGCGTTTCACCACCGGCAGACTGCCCGTGACTCCGAACCGCGAGAGCTTCTCGGCCAGTGGACGCCCGGCGGCTGCCTCAACGACTCGGAACGTATCGCAGAATCAGCACTTCTTCTCGGCCCGAGGCAACACTGCAGCCGCGTCGAATGGCAGGTCCGCTGGAAACGTTGCGAGGCCCGGAAATACCAGTTCGAACAACGGCTCTCAGCGCTCCGGCCAAGGTCCGGAAACGCGAGCCAATGCGAATTCGGGATCGACGCCCAGATCCGGCAACTCGGGTGCATCGACAAGCGCTCGCGAAAGTGGCAACAGCAACGGCGGCTGGCAGAAATTTTCGCCGATGCCCTCGCGCTCATCTTCGGAGTCAATCCGTGAGTCATCCAGGCCGGGTGAGTCGAGCGGACGCACATCGGCTGGCCGCACAGAAGACCGCGGTGCGTATGGCTCTTCCCGTAATTCGGGCTCAGCGGGCCGGGGCTACAGCGGATCCTCTCGTCCGCCACTCAACATGAGGCAGCCCATCGTTACTCCGCGCTCTTACGGCGGAGGTGCTTATGGTGGCAATCGCGGCTACAGTGGCGGAGGTTACAGCGGCGGCAATCGCGGCGGCTATAGCGGTGGCGGCGGACGCCCGGCCCCCGGTTACGGCGGTGGCGGACGTTCTGCTCCCAGCGGTGGCCATTCGGCGCCGAGCCGCGGATCGTCGCACGGCGGTGGTGGATCCTCGCACGGTGGCGGTGGATCATCGCACGGTGGCGGCGGCAGACATGGACGGTAACACTGCGCTGGAGTCTTTCCCAGCGTAGCAACGCAACATAGCAACACTCTACCCCAGCAGTGAGACGCGTAAACTACGCGTCCCACTGCTTTTTTTTCGAAGATCGTGTGGCAACGGGCGTCCCGATCGGACGACCGTCACAAACCAGCCCATCCGTCATGCTGATTTTCGCTGCCCCCACTCCCGACGGCTGCCGGTTCGATTCCTGCCGAGCCTACCAGATTGTCCTATAGGAGTCGCCCGTTCGTGCCATTCCCCCGGCGGCAATCAGAACATAGAGTGGCTATGAGCAGACTTCGGGGGAGGGCTGTTCGACGAGCGTCCGGTGACTCTAACCGAGTCCGGGCGCTTTCGTTTTTGCGGCGTATTTGATGCTGTCCTGCAAACGTGCGGCATTGCCCCTGCCTCACGCCGGCGTGCTCGTCTTTGGTCTTGATTTCGGTCTCATCGCCTCCCACTCTTTTTCCGTTAGCTCCCGCCCCAGCGCCGTGAACTCGCCTGCCCCTTGCAACCACTCCCCGCCGTCCATGGTCACGACTTCTCCATTTACATAGCCGGCGCCATCGCTGATCAAGAATGCGGCCAGGTTGGCAAACTCCTCCGTCGTGCCAAACCGCCCCAGAGGATTTCGTTTCTTCGCCGCCTCGGCCAGTTCGGGACGCGGCAACAGACGCGAGAACGCGCCCTCGGTCGGAATCGGCCCCGGCGCGATGGCGTTCATCCGTATTCCGCGATTGCCCCACTCGACGGCCAGGCTTCGCGTCAGCGCCTGCACGCCTGCCTTCGCCACCGCCGATGGCACCACATACGCCGAGCCCGTCGTCGTGTAAGTGGTGGTCACGTTCAGCACCACGCCTCCGCGCCCCGCTGCCAGCCACCGCCGCCCGCAGGCCATCGTCATGTGCAGCGTGCCCATCAGGACAATGCCAATCACCGACTGAAACGCTCCCAACGAAAGTTCTTCCGTGCGCGCCAGAAAATTTCCGGCCGCGTTGTTCATGAGCGCATCGAGCGGACCTTCAGCCCAGATGATTCCGATCATCTCTTCGACCGCCGCAGCGTCGCGCACGTCGCAGGGACGAGAGTGGATCTTGCCGCCCGTGCGCTCGCGTAGCTCCTGCTCGGTCGCCGCCAGAACTTCCTGCCGCCGTCCGCAGATATAAACTTCCGCGCCCAGCTCCAGAAAACGCTGTGCTGTGGCTTTGCCCAGACCTGTGCCGCCTCCGGTGATAAGAATGCGCTTGCCGTGAAGCAGATCTTTCTGGAACATGGGTCCTCCTCTGAAATGAACTGTCGATTGTAAATGGACAGATTTGCTCGTGGAGGGACGGGCGTCTCGCCCGTCCGGCAGTTAGGCGACCGGGCGGGGACGCCCGGCTCTCCACCACCAGATTCTCAACCGAGTGTCGCTACTGCCCAGCGCGCGTGTTCCGCGACCACCGGGTCTGAATCTTCGCAGAGTTTCCTTAGCGTCGGCACAAATTTTTTGTCGCCGCTGTTTCCCATCGCAATCACTGCATTCCGCCGCAGGCCGGATAGCTTTGCGCGCCGGATGGGAGACCCGCGAAACACCTCCCGGAACTCTTTCTCCTGCATTTCCGCCAGCCACTCGAGCGCCGGATTGACCAGTCCTTCCCGCGCCTCAAACTCCGCCGCGGAGGTTGCCGGCGCTTTGCGGTTCCATGGGCAAACGTCCTGACAGATGTCGCATCCGAAGACGTGCCGTCCCATGCCGGGACGCAACTCATCTGGAATCTCGCCTCGCTTCTCGATGGTCAGATAGGAAATGCACAGCCGCGCGTCCAATTCGCCGGGTGCAACAATCGCCTGCGTTGGACAGGCGGTGATGCAGCGCGTGCAAGTCCCGCAACGATCGGGCGCAGGCAGGCAGGCCGTGAGGTCATCGTCCGTGAATTCAAGCGAAGTAAGGATTACGCCCAGAAACAGCCACGATCCAAGCTGCTGGTTGATGATGCAAGTGTTCTTGCCGATCCATCCGACGCCAGCGTATTTGGCATACACGCGCTCGATGAGCGGGCCGGTGTCGACATAGGAACGGAAGTGAAGTGAGTTGCCAGTTGGTGGAGCGACGGGCGTCTCGCCCGTCCAGCAGTATTGCGGCCGGGCGTGGACGTCCGGCTCTCCATTAGCAACAACCAGTCCGCGCAACTCACCTTCAACCTGCAGCAGGCGGCGCAGTATGCCTTCGTGATAATCTTCACGGGTCCAGGCGTAGCGTGAAATCCAGCCCCGGTTGGCATCTTCTGGCTGTGCTTCGGTCGAGTACGGATGCGCGGTGTTGTAGTTGATGGCGCACACGACTACGCTGCGCGCCCAGGGAGCCACTCGGTCGAGCGACGCGCGCTTGAGTTCCCCGGTCTTATCGCGCGCTTCCATGTACTTCATTTCGCCGTGCTTCCCATCCGCGATCCAGACGGGAAAGGCGTGCAACTCGCCGAAGTCGCGAACCGGCGCGATGCCGCAGAGATCGAATCCGGCGTCGCGCGCGCACCTCTTTATGCGGGTTGGAAGATCGGTCAACACGAGGACAATAGCTGGCGGCCAGTGCGGCGGGGCGGAACTGGCGCCTCAGAGCAGGCTACCACTTTCACGGTGCTGAATCTGGCCGGTTGATTACTCCTTTCCGTTGTTGATTACTATACGGGGTACGGCGGCGCTAATCCCATCCCATTCATTCGTAGGCGGTTAAGGATCACAAGGCTTGCCGTCTGGGTCAAACCGCCAACCCGACGAAAGCTTAGCTCCGATGTAGGTTTGTCTTCCCTCTTCGAGTCCAAAGGCGAGTATTGCGGACGACGGTCTGTATTGACCAGTTATCTATGAGCAAGGGCCTGACACTGGAGATGCAACTTTCGATCGAAAGCGGGAGTTCCGAGAGGATAACAAAATGTGGCAAGTCAAGAGCGTGTTTAACAAGTTCGCAACGCACAGTCTGCTTCTGGCGGGGACAACAGCCTTACTTGCGTCCTTGGCCTTGGTGCCAACGGTCAACGCACAAATTGCCATCAGCATAGTTCCGCCCGTCTGTTCATACGGCTACTACGAGTATGCACCATACGGCTGCGCACCCTACGGTTTTTATGGACCGGGCTATTTCTATAATGGGATCTTCCTGGGCGTGGGCCCATGGGCGAGCTGGGGCTATAGCCACGGCTGGGGTGATCATCGCTTCAGCGGTGGGGGAGGAGGAAGGTACGTCGCCGGCCGTGGAAACGGCGGTGGACGTGCTTATGCAGCCAATCGTGGACGTGGGTCATCGGCAGTAAGCGCCAGGGGCGGTAGCGGGTCCCACGGTGGTGCCTCCGCACGTGGCTCCCAAGCCACAGCAGCGCGTGGTGGCACGTCCCATAGTGCTACCCATACCGCAGCCGCGCGTGGTGGTGCGTCCCATGGCGGCAGCAGTGGCGGATCGCATGGTGGCGGCACTGGCGGATCGCATGGTGGCGGCGAACATCACTAGCCGATAACTGCTGAATTTGCCGGCGCACGGAACAAAAGCGGCGGAGCATAACAGCTCCGCCGCTTTGTATTTCCGCATAGTGTCGCACCTCAAACGAGTGCTATGCCTCCGGAGTTGCCGTCACGGAACGTTGAATCGAATGGTTGGCGAAACATCGCCGTCGCACTCATTGACTGAGTTGTGAGCGTAATTGAGATCACGGCAGTTTATCCTTTCGGTTCATTGGGAGAAGGCTTCTAGCTTTTGCGTGCGCGCGCAGGCGCGGTTTTCTTGGCGGCAGGGGTGAAGTGCTCGATCCGGTTCCGGCCTTTTTCCTTGGCCGCATAAAGGCCGGCGTCGGCCTGATTCAACAACGCTTCCACTTCGTTTTTCCCATCGCAAGCAGAGACGGCGACTCCCATACTCATGGTGATGAGTCTCTCCTCGCCGGAATAAACCACTGGTGTATTGGCAACGATTTTGCACAGCCCATTCGCGCGCACTAGAGCGTTGGGCAAATCACAGTTGGGCAGAACCATTAGAAATTCTTCTCCGCCATAGCGGCCAACACCATCGTAGACGCGGAGTTGCGTACGCAGTCGGCGGCCGATTTCCCGGAGCGCCTCATCGCCAAAAAGATGGCCGAGTGTATCGTTCACGCTCTTGAAATGGTCGATGTCGCTAAGAATCACTGCTACCGGCTTGTGCTCCCGGCGCGCTCGCTCCAATTCCCGCTGGAGCATGGCGAGAATCTCTCCGCGATTCATCAATCCAGTGAGGCTATCGTGGGTGGCGGCGTGGCGCATGGACTCCCGGGCGGAAACCAATTCCTCCTGCAGGTCGAGAATCCGCTTGCCGACCAGCAGGCGCGCCTTTAATTCCGGCTCATCAAAGGGTTTGGCCAGATAGTCGTCCGCCCCGGCTTGCATGGCCTCGAGCATGTTCTGGCGGCCCTCTTTACTGGTCAGCAGGATGACGTAGACGTAAGGGCCGGACGATCCGGCTTGCCGGATGCGCTGGCAAAGCTCAATGCCATCCAGATCAGGCAGCACCCAATCGAGCAGAACGAGCTTGGGAGCAGCCGGCTGCTCCAGGATTCGCCAAGCCTCGGAGCCGCTCTCCGCGAGGGTGACGCCAAAACCCCAGCTGCGCAAACAATCGCCGATCAATTTGCGGTAGACAGCGGAATCATCGACCACCAACGCCTGCATGAGTCTTGAACCTCCGACCTCGGCTGCGCCAAAGAACGAATGGCCGCTCATTCACACCTCCGTGGCAGGTCAATGCCTATGAAACATGACCTACCATCATAAGACCAAGAGGTTGCTTGAGGAGCTGGCAATTGGCTGGCCCGTGCATCAGGAGATACGTCTTGAAGAATCGGCGCCACATGCTTTAGCAGGCTGGCGCCGGATTTGGCAGCCCACTTTCAGGCTCCAAAAGCCTACGCGAGTGGCCGTGTCCAGGCAAGCCCGCCGTGCTCGCCGCTTCTGCCAGGAAAAACGCTGGTTTTCATACGTCCGGAGTGTCACCAATCATTCTGAGCGAGAACAGAGGGTTGACCGGGACTTCGCCAGCGGCCTAACATTACCGCCGACGGCACCGAGGCCCTAGGAATGATCGGCCAGACAGTCTCCCACTATAAGATCTTGGGAAAGCTCGGTGGTGGTGGCATGGGCGTGGTGTATGAGGCGGAAGACACGCGCCTGTCCCGTCACGTCGCCCTCAAGTTTATTCCCGCGGAGCTGGTCCACGACCGCAAGTCGCTCGACCGCTTCGTGCGCGAAGCCCGCGCCGCTTCCCAGTTGAACCACCCTGGCATCTGCACCATCCACGACATCGAAGACAACGGCGGACATCCCTTCATTGTCATGGAGAAGCTGGAAGGGGTGAGCCTGAAGGAGCGGATAAGGGGGAAGGCGATGGAAGTCGACGAGATCCTCGACATCGGCATCCAGGTGGCGGATGCTTTGGCGGCTTCGCACGCCAAGGGGATCATTCATCGCGATATCAAGCCGGCCAACATTTTTGTGGCGCAGAGCGGTCAGACAAAAATTCTCGATTTCGGATTGGCCAAGTCGGCGCGCGAACCGGGATCGAGCGAGGCAGCGATGGAAGATTCGCTGACCGCGGTGGGCGTGATTCCGGGAACCGCGGTTTACATGTCTCCAGAGCAGGCGCGCAGCGAAGAACTGGATCCGCGGAGCGATCTGTTCTCGCTCGGAGTCGTGCTTTACGAAATGGCGACCGGCAAGAAGCCCTTTGCCACCGGCAACGTGATCACCACGCTGGATGCGGTCCTGAATCAGAAGCCGGTCTCTCCTCTTCATCTCAACCCCAAGCTCCCTCCGGATCTCGAAGGCATCATCGGCCGGGCCATGGAGAAAGACCGCGGACACCGCTACCCGAACGCGCTCGCGATGAAGGGCGATCTCCAGTCTTTGCGGAAGGAAACGGAATCGGGGTTGACCAGGAGCGGGGTGCGGCGTCCAGCCTTGCCCTATCGCCTGGCCACGACTACCTTTCAGACCTCGAGCAAATTTTCAACGTATCTTCTGCTGGGAGTCAGCGCGCTGCTGCTCATGGTTTTGGCCGCGGTGGGAGCGTGGTGGTTCAAACAGCGCCAGATGGCGGGCGGCCGCGCTCCGAAGAACACCATTGCGGTGCTGCCCTTGCAGAACATGAATGGCGACATCAGCGTGGAGTTTCTTCGCTTCGCGCTGGCCGATGAAATTGCCAACACGCTCACGTACACCCGGACGCTTGACGTTCGTCCATCCGCGGTCACGCGAAAGTTTGTTGGCAACGACGTCGATCCCCAGCGGGCGGGCCGCGAATTGCACGTCGCCAACGTGCTTACCGGACACTTCCTGAAGCAAGGCGACCGCCTTCTGATTACGCTCGAAGCGATCCAGGTGGATGGGAACCGGCTTTTGTGGCAGACCAATTTGACCGCGCCCGCGCAGGACCTGATCGCAATGCAAGCGCAGATGGCGGCCCAGATGCGTCAAGGGTTGCTGCCGGCGCTTGGTGCGGCCGGCGGTTTTCTCGATACCGGCACGCGCCCGAAAAATGCGGAGGCCTACGATCTCTACCTGCACAGCCTCGCGCTGCCTCACGATGCGGGGCCAAACAAGGATGCAATCGCGGTTCTGGAGCACGTGGTCGCCGTGGACCCAAGCTACGCGCCGGCATGGGAGCAACTCGGAGTGCGTTGTTACTATGACGCGGATTACTCGGATGGTGGCGAGCCGATGTTCCAGCGATCGAATCAAGCCTGCGAACGTGCTGTAGAGCTCGATCCGAATCGGGTCCTTGCCGCTGGACAACTGATCGAGAACCGCGTTTCGCGAGGCGAACTCGGCAAGGCATACCAGGCGGCACAGGCGCTGATCAAGCGTCGTCCGGAGAGCGCCCAAGCCCATTTTGTGATGGGGTATGTTTATCGTTATGCCGGGATGCTGGAGCAATCGACGAGTGAATGCAACACCGCTCTGGCGCTCGACCCTGGCAACTATTCTTTTCGTTCTTGCGCTTGGGCTTTCATGGAGTTGGGCAGGACCGAACGGGCCGCGGATTTTGTCCGTCTGGATGCCGGTTCGGAGTGGGCCGCGTATGTAATGCCATCCATCCTTCTGCGCGAGGGGAAGATTTCGGAAGCGCGCGAGGCCGTAAAGCACATGCCGACCACGCCACGCTACCACCGCGATCTGCTGGAGGCTTGCCTGCAGTTGCGGCCCGCCGCAGACCTGGACCGGATCGCACACGAAGCGGAAACCAATTTGCCATCCGAGCCTGACCCCGAGATTTGGTACTACCAGGGAACGCTCCTCGCGTACTGTGGCAAGAAACAAGCGGCTCTCCATCTGCTCCAGAGTGCGGTCGAGCAGAACTATTGCGCGCACGAGAATCTGCTTTATGATCCTCTACTCGCAAAACTCCGCACAGATACAGCTTTTGACAAAGTGTTGACCGCCGCGGGCGCTTGCCAGGAGGCGGTGCGAGCATCCGCTAACGCGCAGGGCCCGTGAAAGCGCCATGTAGTGACCAGCGCCCTCGCGAGCCTGCCCTGAGCGAAGTCGAAGGGTCCAAACCAAGCGCTGCCCGGCCGCGCAATCGTTTCTATTCGGGGCTCGGTCGGCAATAAAAACGGGGGCCTCACTCGCCGACTTATTTCAGGCCCAGCTCGCCATTGTACTGTTGGGTAATCCCGTAGCATTCACAGGCAGAGTCTTCAAGTTTCTTGCGGTTCACGATCTGCACTGCGCCACGGGTGTACTTGATGAGCTTCTTCTTCTGCAAAACACCCGCTGCCAAGCTCACGCTAGGCCTATCTGTCCCTAGCATGGTTGCGAGAAAATCATGGGTGATGGGCAGCGACTCTGAATCCACTCTGTCCTGAGTCATTAGCAACCACCGCACAAGGCGTTGCTCAATATTGTGCAGCCGATTGCACGCGGCAGTTTGTGCAACCTGCATTCCCTGAACTACGGCATAGCGGCTCAACATCAATTGCAGGTCTGGAGCGGATACCAAAGTGTTTTGCAAAGCTGCGACCTCTACCCGAAACCCATCCCCCGTGATTTGTACCACCGCTTGCAGCGGGCTCCGGCTCAGGCCAACCGCCGCCGGTGTTCCTGTAAAGCCCTCGTTGCCAACTATGCCGGCTTCGGCGGTCTTTCCATCTTTCATTACGACTACAAGAGAAATCAAACCTCGATTCGGGAAATACACAAATTCCAGCTTTCCACCGCCCTCGTGAAGGACTAGATGGTTTGGCAAGCTGACGTATTCGAGATGAGGACGCAGTGAGTTGTAGTCGCCATCGGAGCTCGATAGAAGGATTAAGTTGCTGACTGGTTTCCCTTCGGTGTTCGTCCGCTCGCCAGACTGCACGACTTGGAGCCCTTTGCTTTCCACAAACGATCCTTAAGACACTAGAGTCACAGCCGAAAACCTCTCCCAGATACGGGAAACAGGAACCCGGCTTATTCGCGCCGCCCGGAGAACTATACAGTATTCGCGCAAATGCAACGCTTCTGCAGGGTATCCTACATTGGCTTTGCCGCTGCTACGCGCAAGCATCGCGACCCACGAACGCGACCAACACTTAAAGCGACTCCGCTCACTTCAAACGAGATCCCCGAAATCGCACGAACAAAATTTTTCCATGGATGTAGGGTGCCCGACAGACCATCCAAATTGGCGCCGGTAAACTTCGCCTATCCTTTATGCGTCTTCCTTATGCATCTTCCGCCACAACAGACTGGGTGATGATATTCCGCTGCAATCAGGCAGTACGCCGCTGCGAAAAGAACCGTTAATGGCAAACCAGAACGTTTCGTCCCTTGATAGCAAACGGATACTCGTTGGGGCGCAGCAGCAGAGGCGGCCATGAGCCGGGAGTTGGTATGGATTGAACAACAGCGTTTTCGGGGTTTTGGTTGCTCTGAATGTGGCTGGCGGTTCAAACCTTCTAGTCCGCCCACCGGCGCATCTTTCGATGAAATGATGCGCAACTTCGAGTTGCAGCGCGACAAAGAGTTTACATCCCATGTTTGCGCCGATCACTCCAAATCCAAAGAAGTTAGGTAGGGCCAGTCCGAGCACCTACTGCGCGGGCGCCTCTCGAGATTGCGCCTGGATCACGGCCCGCTCGTAAACTGACCCACCACCACTCCGACTTTCCGCTTGCAACCGGACGGTCGGTCGGGTACTATCACGTGAACTCTTTGGTACGGCCTTGACGAATGGACGGAGTCTCCGGCGAATTAGTTCTAGAATCCTTGGGGTACGAGTATGGCCGTCGGTCTCAGTGTGGGGGAAAGAGTGAGCTGAGAAATTAGAAATCGCAAGTGCTCCCGAATCCCACCCGCCAGAAACGCTGGCACGGTGGGTTTTGTTTTTCCAGGGGCATCGCAATAGGAGCATCGTAGGGGGTCGCATGACGGATCAGAAAACCGCGCCAACCATGAGCAAGACCAAGGCAATGACCATGACCGGCGCCAGTGTTCTTTGGGAATGCCTGGAACGGGAAGGCGTGAAGCACGTCTTTGGCTATCCCGGCGGCGCCATTCTGCCCGCCTATGACGCGCTGAAGCACAGCAAGATCCATCACGTGCTGGTGCGCCACGAACAAGGCGCAACCCACATGGCTGACGGCTTCGCGCGCGCCAGTGGACAGGTGGGCGTTGCGGTCGCAACCTCGGGGCCGGGAGCGACCAACATGGTCACCGGAATCGCCACCGCCATGCTCGATTCCTCGCCGATCGTCTGCATCACCGGCCAGGTTGGCAGCAAGCTGATCGGGTCAGACGCGTTTCAGGAGACCGACATCACCGGCGTGACTCTGCCGATCACCAAACACAACTATTTGGTGACCCACGCGAACGAAGTGGCGCGCACCATCCGGGAAGCTTTCTATGTGGCGCGGTCCGGGCGTCCCGGACCGGTGCTGGTCGATATCACCAAAGATGCGCAGCAGGGTACGTGCGAGTTCGACTGGGAAGCGGCCAAACCGCAATTGCCGGGTTACCGCCCTGACCTTTCGCCCGCTCCGAAGGAGTATGAGCAGGCGCTGGAGTTAATCCACAATTCCAAGCGGCCCGTGATCCTTGCCGGCCACGGCATCATTATTTCTGGAGCCATGCGCGAGGTGCGCGATTTTGCCGAGCGCGCCGGCATCCCGGTCGCACTCACGCTGCTCGGCCTGGGCGCGTTCCCCGCGTCGCACCCGCTCAATCTCGGCATGATGGGCATGCACGGAGAAGCCTGGGTGAATCACATGATTCAGGAAGCCGACCTGCTGCTGGCCTTCGGCATGCGCTTCGACGACCGCGTCACCGGGAACCTGAAAACTTACGCGCCCAACGCAAAAAAGATTCACATCGAGATCGATCCCGCGGAGATCAACAAGAACGTCAAGGTCGATGTTCCGCTGGTTGGTGATTTGCGGGAAGTTCTGCTGGAATTGTTGCCGCACATCGAATCCATTGATCGTAGTGACTGGCTGGATTCAATCGACCGACTGAAGGGCGCTTCCGCCGTGCGCGACATCCAGAACCTGCCGGACAGCGGCCATCTCTATGCCGCCCACGTCATCAACGATCTGTGGCATCAGACGCGCGACGGCAACACCATCGTCGTAACCGACGTTGGCCAGCACCAGATGTGGGAGGCGCAGTACTACAAGCATGAGCATCCGCGCTCGCTGATCACTTCTGGCGGATTGGGTACGATGGGATTTGCGCTGCCTGCCGCCATCGGCGCCAAGGTCGCATGCCCCGAGGCCGAGGTTTGGGTGGTGGTGGGCGATGGCGGATTCCAGATGACCATGTGCGAACTGGCGACGCTGGTGCAGGAGAATCTGAAGATTCATATCGCCATCATCAACAACGGCTATCTCGGCATGGTGCGGCAGTGGCAGGAATTTTTCTACGACCGCAACTATCAAGCGACGCCCTTGCTTAATCCGGATTTCGCAAAGTTGGCCGAGGCTTATGGCATCCGGAGCGCGACTGTCTCGGAGCGCTCCGAGGTTGTGCCCGCCGTCCAATCGGCGCGCCAGCACGAGGGGCCGATGCTGATTAATTTTAAGGTTGAACAGGAAGACACCGTCTATCCGATGGTCGCGGCCGGCGCTGCGCTGCACGACATGATTCGGCGGCCCAGCCCAATTGTCGAGACTGCCGACGACGAATAATAAAAGACGAATGAGAAAAACATGCTGAATACATTCATGGTGTACGTCGAAAATAAACCGGGTGTGCTCACCCGCGTGGCTTCGCTGTTTCGCCGCCGCGCCTTTAATATCGATTCGCTCACGGTGGGGCGGACGGAGAAACCAGAAGTGTCGCGCATGACCATTACCGTCGACGCCGACCGCGACCAGGCCCGCCGCATCGAAGCGAATCTATACAAACTGGTGAATGTGCTGCTGGTCGAGAACATCACCAATCAACCGGCCATCATCCGAGACCTGGCCTTGATCCGGGTGGCGGCCACGCATGATGCGCGTTCCCACGTGCTGGAACTCGCCAGCGTGTTTCGCGCGCGTGTGGTCGATGTTTCTGCCGAATCGTTGACCATCGAAATCACCGGCGCGGAAGACAAGATCGACGGACTGCTCGAAGTGCTGCGTCCGTATGGTGTATTGGAAATGGTGCGCACCGGCATCGTCGCCATGCGGCGTGGCAGCAAGTCTGCCGACGCCGCCTCCATGACGGGAAGCACGGCGCAAGGCGCGGCAGATGACGATGTCTCCTACTCCGTGTGACAGCCGAATCGCCACGAATTCACCGAAGATTGGAAGTATTTGCTCTGCGCCGGTAATCGCGCTCTCCTGATTCGTTGGGCACCGTCATTCCGAAAAAGACCCCGAATCCTCTCGGCAATAAAGTAGAGATCCCGTCCCCTGTCGGGGCGATAGATTCTTTGCCCATCCCTGAAGATCAGACAAGAAGTGCGCACCACAAGTGCAGGACTGCCCGATCCATCCATCAGAGACTGCCGAAGGTGATGGGTACGCCCATTTGGGCCCGGCGAATGCTCCATCTTAAGAATTATTGAGCCGCACCAAGCGAAATCCAGATCAGCCGGCACCTCTGTGCTCAAGCTGAAGCTCAAGCTAGAGGAGGACCGCGCCGATGGAGAGGGTATTCGCTAGGAATGATTCCCACGACATTTGTGGAAGCCCTTAGAGCCAGCAGCGCTTCAGGACAGGAGACATGCGATCAGTCCGCATATTGATCGTCGATGATTCGGCGGTCATTCGAAAGGCGCTCAGCGAGTTGCTGGCATCCGACCCGGAGATCGTCGTCGCCGGCACGGCGGGAAACGGCAGTCAGGCGCTGGCCCGGATTTCAGAGGTCAAGCCGGATCTGGTCACACTCGACATTGAAATGCCGGGAATGGATGGGCTGGAAACCCTGGTCGAGATTCGCAAACTCTATCCAAAATTGCCGGTAATTATGTTCAGTACTCTTACCGAGCATGGTGCGGCCGCAACCCTGGATGCACTGGCCCGGGGCGCCAGCGACTATGTCACCAAACCCTCCCATTGCGAGTTTTCGGAACGCCCTTACGAGCGGGTGCGGGAGGAGCTGATTCGGAAGATCAAGTCCTTGTGCGCGGAGCGCGTGCCGCAGCCCTGGCCTGTGCCAACGCCCACCCTTGTCTCGGCCCGCCCGCAGGCGCGGATCGACGTGGTCGCCATTGGCACGTCGACGGGAGGACCGAACGCGCTTGCTGCACTGATCCCGCAACTCCTCGCAGATTTTCCCGTGCCCATCCTGATCGTGCAGCACATGCCACCCTTGTTTACGCGCCTGCTCGCCAACCGTCTCAATACGCTCGCCCGGCTCGAGGTGCAGGAAGGCAAGGCAGGGCAGAAATTGCGGCGAGGCCAAGTCTGGATAGCGCCCGGCGACCATCACATGACGGTGGCTCGCAAGGGGAATGAATTCCTGCTGGGCCTCAATCGTGATCCTCAGGAAAATTCCTGCCGCCCCGCGGCGGATGTGTTGTTCCGCTCGGTGGCTCAAACCTACGGTGCGAACGTGCTGGCGGTGGTGCTCACCGGCATGGGGACGGACGGCACTCGTGGGGCGGCCGTCATACGGGAAGCGGGCGGGGAGGTGTTCGTCCAGGACGAAGCGTCTTCGGTGGTTTGGGGCATGCCCGGAAATGTCGTTGCCGCCGGCCTGGCCGATCGCATATATCCACTGGGCGGCATCGCGCCGGAAGTTGTACGCAGGGTGTCAATGCTGAGAGCTTTCGCCAGCGCTGCCCACCCGTGAAGTTTCATTTGTCCGGTGAATTGTTGAGGGCACAATAAAAAACGCCCTAAGCCGTTAAGCTCAGGGCGTCTTCGGCAGCCCTCCCCCAGAACTGCCAAACCACGCCCATGTTATTTCCGTTTGGCTCCACTGTAAATGTCACTTTCGTAATGTAAAACTTGCAAATAAGTACCACGGGGTAATGCAGGGATATAACCTCACTTCGCAGCTGCTATCTGACTGAAAGCACAACGAGAAAACCATGAAGAGTCCTGCGGGACTGCTCCGCAAGACTGCCGCCCGCGAGAAGAGTCGCAAGGCCGAACGTCAGAAGCGACTGGATCACTTCTTCTCCCAGGTCTTTCCGCCGTCCGCGCTGCTCCAGATTTCGTTGTTACTGGTGGAAACTACAATCTCTGCCGGGCCAGGCACATCGCTGCGCATATCGATGCGAGTTATGTCAATGTGAGTCACGTCGGAGATAAGTTGCTGGGCTTTGATGGAAGGCCGCACCTGCGCCCAAGTTATTCCGCTGTTAGCGGAGTGGAAGAGCGTGCCCGCCTGGCCGCCTGTCCATACATCCTCGTCGTGACTTGCGTAGCACAGCAATGGATGATCCGCGCGCAAAGCGTTTTGCCAGCTCTGGCCGCTGTCCAGAGAGCGTTGCAGGACGCCCGCTGTAATTGTCCAGCTGACATTGCGCGCCGAAGTCTGGCTCGCAGGGAGCGCCAGTTTAGCGGCAGACATCACATTCCTCGCCTGTAACCTGGCTGATCCGGAAGCCACCGCTGTCTCGGTTTCTTGCTGCTCATTCGCTTCAATCCCTTGCAGCGCGGGCTTTGCCTTTTCAATCGCGGGTGTCTCGTTCCGCGCCGTCAGGCTGCGTTCGGCGGAGGGCGCTACCTCTACTGCGACGGTTGCTCCAGAAACCTCGATGGTTTCAGTCGCCCCTCGACCGGTTTGCGCATCGAACGCCACGGCTCCGGCCGATGGTGCTGCCGACAGCTTGTCTGCCTGGCTTGAATCCTTCTTGTTGTCGGCAATCAGTATTCCGAGATCAGTTTGATGCGGCGGCGTCATAACCTGTCCAGCCTTGAGTTTCTTGGGCAACCGCAATTCGGATTTTGGTCGTGCTTCGCCAATCTTGGTCGAGGCTGCTGATTGGTCCGTTGAAGACGATTCGATTGACGACGATGCGATCTGCGGGCCCGAAGCTGGCGGCGCAATAGTCGCGACCTGCCGGTTTGTGGAAGGCGGCATCGCCCGGTTCAGCTTTCCCGGATGCACCAGAAGCACCGAGGCGACTACCGCAACTCCCGCTGCCAGCGCGGCCCAGCGCAGACTTGGCCAGGCAAGCTTGGATGCGGTCAGCCAGTTCCGCTGAGCCGTCACCGGACTCGGCGTTGCCCGAACCGCTTCAGTCTCGGCCGCAATTTTGGTGGCCGCAACGTCCGCAGCCGGAATCGCCAGAGCCACCACTTCGCGGCACTCTCCGCAGAGCGCCAAGTGCTCGAGCACGCCGTCGCGCTCGGTCACCGAAAGCGCCTGCTCGGCAAAAGCCGTCAGCAGATCCGCATCCGGATGGCATCGCGAGGGCCCAGCTCCCTCCGGCAAAGCTTGCTCCGGCCGAGCAGCGCGCAGGCGGTCATATACGATTTTGGGTACTTCACTCATTTTTCTGGCAGTTCAGTTGCTTCCTTTGCTTGCGTCTTGTGCCGGAACCTTTCCCTCAGGGAACGTTTTCGCCCCGGAATCTTGCATCAAACGCGAGCGCAAATTCAACCGCAGGTCCCGCACGTCGGTTTCCAGCGCTTCCGCAGCCTGGGCGTGGCTCATTCCCTGCATTCGCAGCCCCGCCAGAATGCGCTTCCGGAGACCGGTTGCGAGCCGATCGAGCCGTCGGCTGACGCTCGATTCGTGCAGCCCCAGCGTGCGCGCAATTTCGGCCAGCGTCCGCCCATCCAGATAATAAGACGCCAGCGTAAACCGGTCCTCTGGCGAAAGTTCCGCCAGCGCCTCATCGGTGGCCGCTTCCAGACGCTGGTCCGAAGTACGATCCGAAGTACGGTCTGAAGCGCATACCGGCTCCGGAACCGCCGCCGCAAACTGCATACCCTCTTCCGTCTGCTCTTCCAAACTGACCATGCGTTTCTGCTTGCGATAGCGATTGATGAACTCTTGCGCCATCACCGTGCGCAGCCAGCCTTCGAGCGAACCGCGGCCGGTGTAGAACACGAGCTTCGAGCGGCGTACTCCGTCGCGCGCGTTCACGCCATACAGATCCGCAAACAGCGAATCGGCCAACTCCGCCGCGTGTGCGCCGTCGCGCGTAATGTGCAGCGCCATGCCGTGCAGCTTATGCCGGTAGCGGCTGATGAAGTCCTGCCACGCCCGCTCGTTTCCCTCGGCACACGCGCGCGCCAGCGCCAACTCTTCCAGGCGCAGGCCGGCGCAGAAGTCCGCTTTCTGTTCCACCGAAGCATGGGCCGAATTGGGGGCCGAATCGAAATACTTGCGCAGAATCTCATCGAGGATTGCCGCGAACTGCTCGGCGCTCACGTCATAGGCCGCAGCCCCGCTGCGTATATAAAGAGCCGCAGCGATGTCTGCTCCGTGGCCGGATTGAGCGGATATTGGCATGTCCAAGATGATGCTAGCAATTTATTAGATGCAAGGAAGAATAAATCGTGCGTTCTTCGATCAGCGAGCAGAGAAAGACACTCCTGGAAGACTCGCGAACGAGTCCCCCGGCACGCTCTAACTTCGGTGTGCCCAGGGCATGCCGGAGCGGACGGCACACGCAGAGGATCGCGCGCACGCGGGAGCATTAGTGTCTTCACTGGTGTCTTTACTGCTGGGAGGCGAAATATGCGGCTGATGATCGTGGTTGCCGGAATCGCTCTGATAGTAGTGGCGGCTGTTTTGGTTCCATGCCTATTGCAAGCGGGCGAAGTAGCGCCAGCGTCTGGTTATTCGCTGCTCAGCCCGATTCGCAGCGGTAATCTGACGGTCTTTCCCGTTGTAGCCAGTAAGTCGTATGACACGGCAGAATTTCTCACCCTCGATGAGGGTCTGCGCAGTGGCGACGTTGTCGTGACTGAAGCTGGCCAGGCACGTGGCCTCATCCGTCGCCGTCCCGGTGACCCGTCAACCGTCCATCCCATACGCGACGCCGAGGTAAATCGGCTGGTCCTGGTTAATAACTCGAAGCGACCGTTGTTACTCCTCGCCGGCGAGATAGTGACTGGCGGCAAGCAGGATCGCGTCATCGGCAAAGACCGCATCGTGCCCGCTGAGAGCGATCCGGTTGACCTGAGTGTCTTCTGCGTCGAGCCCGGACGCTGGGTGCCGGCGAACGGTAAATACGAGTTCGGCAGCGCCGGAGGCGTCGTTGGCGGTCTTGTCGCCGCTCCCGTCGTGCGCAGCAAGGCGATGGCCGCGAAGGATCAGCAGCAGGTGTGGGACAGCGTCCGCAGTTCGCAGCGCGCCATGGCGGAGAGCGTAGAGGTTACGGGCGCCGCTCCCGCAGTCAACGCGACCACCTCTTATGCGCGTGTTATGGACAATAAGGAAGTGCAAAAGCAGGTGGATGCTGTCGCCGAACCGGTGCAACGCAACTACGAAAGCGTCATCCGCCAACTGCGTGATAAGAATGCGGTGGGCGTCGTGGTTGCCGTGAATGGAGAAATCATCTGGGCTGATATTTTCGCTAGTACCCAGTTGCTGCAAAAGTATTGGCCGAAACTTGCCCGCTCCTATGCCACCGAGGCGGTGGTAACGCGCGCCAAAGGCGGAGAGACCAGCAGCAAAGACGCGCAGAAGTTTCTCGACAATCTGCAAGGCCGCCACGAAACGGCCGACACCGAGCCCGGCATCTATCGCCAGACGGAAATCACCGGTGACGGCTTCAAGGTGTTCGAGTTAACGTCACTGCTGCCCAAGACGGGCTTCCGAGTGCATGTGGCCAAAATGGCCGACTAAGAATTGCTCGTGTGGGAACGGACATCCCCCTGGCCGGGCGAGGACGCCCGGCGCTCCATGGTTCGCGTCAATCCCTTAAGCACGACGTCATTCGCATCATGCGCCAGGTTGAGCGCGGGCAATTCGTCACGCGTGAACCAGCGAACATCCGCCGCATCGCTCCCCGCTTTGAGATCGCCGCCGACTGCACGACAGAGGAAATCAATCAGCACATAGTGATACCGCACCCGTCCCTCGTCGCCTCGGATCAGTCGTTCATACACGCCCAGCATCTCACCTGCCTCGACCACCAATCCTGTTTCTTCGCGGGCTTCGCGGACCACGGCTTCGCGCAGAGTTTCACCGCATTCGAGGACGCCGCCCGGCAACGACCACTCGCCCAGCAGCGGCGGCTGTCCGCGGCGGATCAGCAGGACGCGACGATCGTCGCTATGATCGTCGACAATCACAGCGCCCACGCCCACCAGCGGCGACTCCGGGTATTCACGTTTCATGCGAGCGGCTTCATACAGGAACAGTATATGGTCATGAGTTAACAGTCTGCCGCGTCACGCTTGCGTAAGAGTGCCGTCCTGGGAGCCCGTGGTGAGATCCCGATCGTGAACCGGAATTACAATAAGCAACATGTCGCTCGACGAGTACAAACGAAAACGGCGCTTCGAGGAAACGCCCGAGCCTCCGCCCAGGCTTGAAAAACACTCGCGGCACCGCTTTTGCGTCCAGCGCCACGCCGCAACGCGCCTGCACTACGATTTCCGACTGGAGATGGAAGGCGTGCTCAAGTCGTGGGCAGTCCCCAAGGGCCCGTCGCTCGACCCCGCCGACAAGCGCCTGGCCATGCAGGTCGAGGATCATCCCGTCTCGTACTTCGATTTTGAAGGCACTATTCCTGAGGGAAACTACGGCGCTGGAACCGTGATGGTTTGGGACGAAGGCACGTGGGAGCCACTGTCACCGGTGCCCGTCAAGGGCGAGTATGTTCCGGGCACGGAAAAAGAAGCTGCGGCCATGCTGGCGAACGGCGACCTCAAGTTTCGCCTGAAAGGCAAGCGGCTCAATGGCGATTTCGCGCTTGTACACATCAAGGCTCGCCGAGCCGGAAGCAAAGGAAACGAATGGCTGCTGATCAAGAAGAAAGACGATTACGTGGTCGTGGGATTCAACATTAATCAAGACAAGTACGACACCTCTATCCTCACCGGTCGCACCATGGCGCAGATCGCCGGCGATAAGGGCTCCACGGAATGGAAGAGCAGCCGTCCTGCATCGCGCGGGAAAGCGAAGGCGGCGTGGCTGGCGGATGCACTCGCGCGCGCCGACTCGAAGCGAAAGGCTTTAACCGCGGAGGACGCTGAGAACGCGGAGAAAAATAAAAGTAAAAAACCAAGGCAGGCCGCGCTAAGTGCACACGCGAAGACCTCGCCCAACGAAGCCGCATCCAAGGGTGCCGCATCGAAAGATGTTGCGTCCAAATCAAGAAACAAGAGATCCTCCGCGAACTCTGCGCTCTCTGCGGTTAAGGCTCTTCCCGGCGCGGAGCAGAAGGCCATGCCCACGCTTATCCACCCGATGCTGGCGACCCCCACCGCAAAGGCCTTCGATGATCCTGACTGGCTGTTCGAAATTAAATGGGACGGCTATCGCGCCGTCGCCTTCATTGCAGACGGCCGCGCGCGCCTTGTGTCGCGCAATCAGAATGACCTCACTGCACAGTTCCCCGAACTCGGCAGCCTGCCGCAATTCATTGAAGCCGAGCGCGCCATCCTCGACGGAGAGATTGTCGCGCTCGATGACGAGGGGCGCTCTTCGTTCAGCCTGATGCAGCAGCGTACCGGATTCCATCCCGGCAAGCGCCGCCTGCAGCGGCGCGAAAGTGTGCCGGTCATTTACTACGCATTCGATCTGCTCTACCTCGATGGCCTCGATCTGCGCCGCGTGGCGCTCGAAGAACGCAAGCAGTTGCTGCAAGAACGGATCAAAGCTAGCCCAGTCATTCAATTCTCCGACCACTACGCGGAAAAAGGTCTGGCTTTTTTCGAAGCCGCGAAGCAGCGCGGACTGGAAGGCATCGTCGCCAAGAAGCGCAGCAGCGCCTATGAAGAAAGGCGCTCGCGCAATTGGCTTAAGATCAAAATCACGCAGCGTCAGGAGTGCGTCATCGGAGGCTATACCGATCCGGAGGGCAGCCGCGAGTATTTTGGCGCGCTCGTGCTTGGGCTCTACGACAAACTGGGGCGGCTGATTCACGTTGGGCAGGTTGGAACTGGGTTCGATCGGAAGACGCTCAAAGAAATCTTTGCTCGCTTGCAGCCGCTCAAGACGAAACAGAATCCGTTTTACGGCGAGATCGGCGGACTGCGAAAAGTTCAGTTCGTGCGTCCCGAACTCGTCGCCGAAATCAAGTTCGGCGAGTGGACTCACGAGAGCGCGGAGGGCGGCATGAAGCTGCGAGCGCCTGTGTTCATGGGGCTCAGAGACGATAAGTCGGCAGAGGAGTGCCGGCTGGAAGAAGCGGTCGCGATTTAGGCGGCCCTCTGCGGCTTATTGCATGTTTACTGTTAAGATATTGCATAGTATGTGTGCCCCCCCCCCCCCCCCTCCCTATAATCTCTGGAATCATGGGGTTAGGGGTGCCTACCGCCAAAGATTTGAGAACAAGGGACTTATTGTCAAAGTATTCCGGAATAAGGACTTAAGCTCGACTTTCGGCCTAAATTCCCGTTTTGGGGCGGTTTTGGGGGCGGATTCCCGCTTCTCCGCCCTGGGTTCGCTCTCACCCGCTTAACACCTCGGTTTATCAAAGAGTAACTGGCTGCGGCGGCCCTGCGCCCAGGTTAGCGCCCAAAAAACGGGCGCGAACCTGGGGCACCGTGCTTCTCGGATCTTGAAGGCAGGCGCAACTCCGGCTTTGCCGGTTAGACGTCATTGTCGCATCGGGCGGGTGGGGAGTCTGTGATGGCGCGCACCGCCTGATTGTGATGAAAGATCCCGGTGGCTCCCAGGGTGGGCAGCGATACCTGCCTGCGCGTTTGATTGCGAATCCGCACGGTGTGAAGGAGTGCGGCCCATGGTGCGATCAGTCTGCCACCCACCCCTTCGACTCCGCTCAGGGCAGGCTCTTCGCAAAAGACGCGAAGGATGGGGCCCCGGGGTTGATAGTGCCAACGAGATCAAAAGCCTGCGCCACCCGCCTGGAAGAAGCGGTTGTAAGCTAGCTGAGGATTTCGAACACTGCCGGCACGATGACCGGCGACTCTCGGGTTGTGAGTGTAATTGATTCCATAACAATGTCGGCTCCCACACCCGAGTAAACTTTGGTGGCGCCAACCAACCAAGGCCCGGGAGAAAGGAGCCGAACAATGATCATTATAGGATGCGACTACCACCCGGGCTTTCA
>Ga0208821_1000078_pt1 | contig 80421 bp, 58 predicted proteins | sample June2015DPH_20_5_FD_184720 | JGI IMG/M metagenome (GOLD analysis project Ga0208821, IMG submission 184720) | Peatland microbial communities from SPRUCE experiment site at the Marcell Experimental Forest, Minnesota, USA - June2015DPH_20_40... | ecosystem: Environmental > Terrestrial > Soil >...
GGGATACTTGAAAGCATACCCAGGCGTAAAGCCTCGCGCAGGCCATCGAGTGCCGCCATGACGTCAGATCAACTGGGATTGTTCCAGAGCTAAGGGTCAGGCGAGCCGCGCCCGGCAGCAGTCTCTTACTAGCGAAAGTACGCCGCCACTCAGCCAGAACCGGGAATTCCCCCCGGCGGAATGGGAGATAAACATATGGTGAGATCACCGGCCGAATCCCATCTGGCGCTGTAACTCTCCCTTTAGCCAACATCGCCCTGAGCAACTCTGGTATCTCTTAGGGGCACTGCAGGTCGTATTTGTCTATCAGCGAGAGTATTTCGTTGGCTCGGCCCGCGAGCAACATCTTCCTCAGGCCCTGATTTACGGCCTCAGAGAATTCCCTGGCGCTGCGACCATTCTGGTCAAATCACAGCACCTTTAGTTGATAACGGAGCTGCGCCACAGATCCCGTTCAGTTGGACGAGTTTTAGTGCGCATCGCTTTCGCTATCAACGCTCGCCCCCAAGCCAACGCTTGGGTGCTCAACCCGCGACAGCACTTCTTCGGCTTCGCCGGGAGACATGAACCGGTAGCCGATTTTAACCGCTTCCCACTCTGGCGCACCTAACTGTTTCTTCAAAGCTGCAAGATCATTGGCGCGCTCCTCTACAGTAAGTGGACGCTCCAGGATGCGACCGCGTCCAGTAGAAAACATTGACTTCAACGTGCCATCAGGTTCGAACATGCAATTGGTGATGTCTAGGCCGCCCACGAACTTCAAAGCATGCAGGCGCGCGGCAAGTTTTCCGTATTCCTGACAAGCATTCAGCCGAGGTGAAGTTAGCGGCTTCAACCGCATCCTTTCCCGCTCAATGCGATTTCTGCGCTTAAGCCGGTCGAACAACCACATTGGTTCCTCCGGTATGCCTAGCGCTGACTTTTGCGGGCGATGCTCGCTGCGGCGCGGGCCTCATCGCCCGCTCTTTCAATAACTGAACCAGTGCCGATGGATTCTATCGCAGTTTATGGTACAGCTCAGGTCGCCCTGGGTCAACGGATACCGCCCATCTAAGCGTTGTGGGAGGAGCCTGTGGCTTAGCGGGCTTGTGCCTGGTCCATGTCCTTGGCGGCCCCAAAAACGTTATGCCCTTACGATTCGCCCACGCCGGTGATTTCCCCCTCGATGAAGACCGCTATTTCGCCGACACCGCTCAGTGCTTGCAATGGTTTGTCGCAGATGCCATCCGGGCCAGCGTTGACCTCTTTGTGATCAACGGCGACCTCACGACCTACAAGGCAACAATTAAGGAACGGAACCTCTGGGTCGACAGGCTGGTTGAAATGGCCAACCACGCTCCAGTGATTCTGGTCGCAGGAAATCATGGGGCAGAGCTTGAGGGCGATTTATATGTGTTTTGTCGAGCTCGTGGCAAGCACCCGATATACCTTTGCACTGAGCCGAAGTTCATTGAGCTGGGTGATGTAGCTGTCGCGGTCTTCCCGTATCCCCACAAAGCTGTGATGGCTGGCAACGAGCACAGTCTAGGTGAGACCTTCGTCCGGCAACTGGATGAGTTCAACCGGCGATTCGAGCAGCGGCCCGGAAGCTACAAGCTGTTCTTTGGGCATTTCGGGGTAGCTGGCGCCAGGGTGAGCAGTGGTCAGCCACTGGTCGGGCGATGCGCGGAGTATCCCCTTGACCCGCTGCGTGGTTTGAAGGCCCAGTATGTCGGGCTCAGTCACGTTCATCTCCGTCAGCAGCTCGCCCCGCGCACCTGGTACGCCGGGTCACTCTCGCGCTGCGATTACAGCGAGGTTGAAGACAAAGGCTACCACCTGGTGACACTGAATGCTCCCTATCTCCACCCGGACATGTCGGACCTGGACATTGAGTTCAGGATGTCACCCACCCGCCGGATGGTTGAGCTTCACGCCGTCTACGAGGACGGAGAGCTACGACTACCCGGCAACTTGGATCCACTCACCTTGAAAGACTCTCGGGTGAAAGTTGTGGTGACGGTCCCCAACGGACCAGATCGCATGCTGAGCCGCGAGCAGCAGGACAATCTCAGGGAGAAATTGCTGGCTGCCAATCCCGCTGAATTGAAAGTGAAGATCGAGCACGATGCAGACCTTCCGGCAGAGCCTGCTCCGATCGCTGCTGCTCGCTCCGCCGAGGAGAAGCTTCGTGCCTACTGGACCATGAAAGGCACCCCACCGGCAGATCGCCAGGAGCGGCTGCTGGCCAAGCTGGCGGAAGTCGAGAAAGCAGTTCTCTTCAGTCAAGAAAGCTGAACAACCGGTAGTGAGTCAGTTTGAATTTCGGTTACGTCTGTTCATGACCAGCCCGAAGACTACGCCAAAGGCTACTCCGATGGCGACCCAGACAGGGATGTTATGTAGCGCCACTCCGAGCCCGGCTCCCACACTGACGCCAATGGCCGCTCCCACGCCCATGTAGTTCTTCTTCTTCATTACGCTCTCCCCTTACTCTAATTATACCCGGTGTCGTAGAGTTGTAAACTATATCAACCCCAAAAAAGCGCTGCGGGGGCAGGCAAGGTAATTGCCAAACTTCCTCACTCCAAATTCAAACAAGGACACTACGGGACACCCCATTCTTATATACCCACCCTAACGTTGACCACCCCTGGGAGGACACACCATGCGATTGCATAACCTGCGGCTGCGGGGAATCACTGAGGCATTCCCAAATGAAGTCTGCGTCGACTTCGATAGTCTGGGTGAGGGGCTGATCGCCATTGTGGGCGAGAACGGAGCCGGCAAGTCCACGCTGATCGGTTCGGTCTTCGCGGCTCTATTTCGCCAACTGCCCGGCCAGAAGCGCTCGCTCTATGACTTCGCCACCCATCCCCAGCCGGAAATCGACCTCACGTTCAGTGTCAATGGCGCCCACTACCGGTCGCTCCTCAAGATTGATCCCAAATCGCGTCAGATGGAAAGTTATCTCTTCAACGGGGAGGGGAAACCGCTGACCAACGGCAAGAAAGAGCCCTTTGAGGAGCTTGTCCGCAAATTCGCCGGTACGCCCGACTTCTTCCTCAGCAGCATCTTCTCCAGCCAGAAGCGCACGGGCAACTTCCTCTCGCTTGAAAGGAGCGAGCGGAAGGAGCTGTTCATCCGAGAGTTGCTCGGGCTGGATCGGCTAAGACTGATTGCGGCTGAAGCCAAAGACAAAGGCGAGGAAGTGGCAAGGACCACGCTTGGCCTGGATGGCCAAGCGAAAAGCCTGAAGGAACTGGTTGAGGCCGTAGTTGAAAATCCCGCACAAGCTCAGGCCCAGCTCGCAGATGTTTCATACCGTCTTGAAACCCTGGAAGCCGAGAAGCGTGTGGCACAACAACGACTGTTGGAGCTTCAGGCAGCGGAGGCCAGTCGGAAGCCGCTCCTGGCCGAGGTTGAGACTCTGAGACAGCGCCTGCGTAAGACTGACGCCGAGATCACAGAAACCAAACGCCAGATAGGGAGGGATGAGAGCCTTCTGACGGGAAAGAAGGACCTCGCCGATTTGACGGAACGAGGCGCCACACTTGCTACCCGCATCGACGAACTCCATCGGCAGATCCGGGAGATTCAGAGCCTGGAGACAACCAATCGTGAGGCTGAACGCACGGTCCAGGTTCTGGATCCTGCCACCTGTTTTTCATTTCCCACCCACAATCTATCTCCTTTGTTTTCAGCAACATTCTCGCCTTATGCTAATATCTCCTTTGTTTTCATATACATTCCCGCTTCTGTGCAGAGTCTTCCACAGTCGTCCTTTGTTTTCAGCAACGTTCCCGCGTCGTTCGGTCAGAAAAGGAAATTCTCTTCAAGGTTGGTGGGGTTTCTTGGGCGACAGGACGAATTGAGCGAGTGATGCTGGCACGCGCTGGCGGCGGACAGGCCTTCGGCCCCCAGCCCCTACCCACCAGCACCTCTTTTTGGTTCCCCACCTCCCTATCCAGTAGGCAGTCGGCAGTAAGCAGAAGGCAGAAGGCAGAAAACAGAAAGCAGATGCTCTTCATTCTGGCTCCTGGCTCCTGAATCCTGAATCCTGCTCTTCCCCACCTACCACCTACGCCCATAGGCGTTAAGATAAGGACCATTTCCATCGTTCCGACACCATTCCCGTCCCGCGAAGCGGGACACCGTGAATAGTCCCGCCACGCGGGATGAATCCTACGGAAAGAGAAGCCCAGAAAGCATTTCGGCCCCGGAGGGGTCCCGCGCCTGCGGGATCAACCCCGTTGGGGTTGCCTAAATCTGTGCGGTCCCGTTATCCGCAGCTTAAAACCCGTCGGCTGACGGACTATTCACCGTTGGCCCCTGCCGGGGCCATTTGAACACGGCTTATCTTAACGCCTATGCCCCCTATCCCCTACGATCTACCTTCTTTGTTTTCAATAACATTCCCGCGTCGTTCGGCCAAAAAAGGAAATTCTCTTCAAGGTTGGTGGGGTTTCTTGGGCGGCAGGGCAAATTGAGCGAGTGATGCTGGCACGCGCCGGCGGCGGGCAGGCCTTCGTCCCCCAGTCCCAAGCCCCTAGCCCCTGTCTTTTAATTCCCCACCTCCCTAGAATCCAGTAGGCAGTCGGCAGTAAGCAGAAAGCAGATAACAGAAAGCAGACGCTCTTCATTCTGACTCCTGGCTCCTGAATCCTGAATCCTGTTCTTCCCCACCTACCACCTGCCACCGGAGTAGGCAGTCGGTGGCGGGCAGACACTCCCCATCCTCACGCCTGACTTCTGACTCCTGGCACCTGACACCTGACACCTGACACCTGACACCTGCCATACGCTAGTACTGTAGCCAATTGGCTGGAGTTTGTCAAGTCTAAACTGTTAAGCCCGTTTTTTCTCTACCTCGGACCTTTCCAGGTGCGGCGTGAAGGGTGGCATGCACCGCTCGCCTCCGGGGCGTCTCGTGGTTCCTTTGGGTATGCTCCCACGCTTATGAAGGATCGGGCGGACGGCAAGGGGATGGTTGACGATTTTGATGTCGAGGTCCGCAACAAAAATATGGACCGTACTTACCTCGTGGATGAGCTTTCGGGCGGGCAGTTCGTTCTCGTAAACGAAGCCGTCAACCTGGGCATCGCCATCTACAACATGCGGCAGGGCGAAGGCATTCGCTACGAGACCTTGTTCAGGGACGAAACCGTGGGAGCGTTGGATGCTGTCAAAGGCAAGGAGTACGTGCGCATGCTCCGCCGGGCTGTGGATCTTGGGGGATTTCACCAGGTCATGTTTATCTGCCACTCGCCAATGGTTTGGGAACTGGTGGACGACATCATTTCCGTCGGCGGTGGCTGTCTGGTGATGGACGACCGGGAAGCGGCTGTTACCACTGAATCCCCCAAGCCGACGCGCCCCTCAGATAAGGGCCTCACTGCAAACGATCCTGGGAGTGGGCATCTCCTCGAATTGTAGGCCTCGGCGGTCCATCCAATCCCGCATGTTGTGCTGGTGGAAGAGGCGCGCCAGATTCTTGAGTAGGTCTTGGCCGGTTAGCGAATTTCGACGTAAGAGGTTCAATTCCCGGTTGATTGCGGTGGTGATCGGTCCCCGAAATGCCTTTTCCAAGATGTTGATCTGACCTTTTGCATCCTCATCTGCCGCCCCAAAGAGGACACGCAATTCTCTGAGGGCATACCGTTGACCGTGCGTCAGCGAGAGGGTGTGCTCACGCTCCGTTTGGCGGTGCTTTACTTCTTCGGTGAACTGGCGCATTACCCGCATCACGGCGGAGTTGTAGGCCGTTGGCAGCGGTGCGCCTGCCAGGCCCGGTCCGCACCTTATGGCCCCGAGGACTCGCGGAATATCCCGCGATACGGTCTCACCTTTTTCGTCCACGAGGAACAATTGCTGATAGCGTCCTGCCTGACAGAACGCGTAAAGGCCCTTCTCGTTTGAGGGTCTCGCAGCACGGATTCCGTCTTGAAGTTCTGCGATCCGCTCATATTCGGCGGGATTTTCCTTCCGCAATTGCCGCATTATTTCTTCCGCCTCATTGAGGTCCAGGGCTTCCTGTTCCTCATCCTCGAACAACCCTAGTTGCGCGCCTTTCTTTTCATAGATCGCATACATGGCATCTTCATTTAGTTGCTCGGTGGAGTCGAGGATGGCGGAGTCTTCACCAATCGTGTCGTGGATTTCTTGAATGCGATTGTGGAGTTTTTGCGTCAATTGAAGATGGCGCTCAATGCCTGTTTCCGGCAGGAAATTGAATCCATAAACCACATCGTGTTCAGAGCCGATGCGGTCGATGCGTCCGAACCGCTGGATGAGCCGGACGGGATTCCAGTGAAGGTCGTAATTGATAATCTTGTCGCAGTCCTGGAGATTCAAACCTTCCGCCAGAACATCGGTGGCCACGACGGTCATTAGCTCGCTTTCACCCGCCTGAGGTCGATATTCGGGATTGGCCTTGGGAGCGAACCTTCCCACCACGCGGGCCTTGCTCTTATCCCCACTAAAGATCACCTCGATGTCGTCGCCCTTCCCGCCGAAATTCAGATTCTCAAACAAGTACCGTGCCGTGTCCGCGTATTGGGTGAAGATGAGGCGCTTGCCCTCTTTGAGTGGCGCTTGTGCCAGCCGTTTTTTGAGCGTCTGGAGTTTGGCATCCTGATCAGGGGTAATGGGCGCCACCAGGCTGAGCATTTTCTTCAGCAAGCGGATGTCCTGGTCGATGTGCTTACGCAACCTTTCCAAGTCAAAGTCCTTCGCGGGATACCTCTGCGAAACGCCGCGCAGAGCATCCACAACGTCCTGCTCCTCCTCGAGATTGGGCTCATAGAGAATTGCCTGCGCAGCATCCCCCGCCGGGACGATCCCCTGACCCAGGGCTTCCAGGAATCGCTCGTGCACGGTCAAGAGCCTGCGCACCGTCTCCTGAAAAGCGAAAACGCTCGATTCGAAGCGCTTGAACATTAGGACTCGAATCAGGCCGCGGAGGTTACCGCCCGCGCGGTGCAGGCTGGCGTAAGGTTCCTGGCGTTGCTTTTCTTTGACCACATAATGCCAAAGGCCGTAGCGGGCGTAAGTCAAGGCATCGGAGGGCGTCTTGACGGGCTGCGTCTTGGCGGACAAGCTCTTGGGGGACTTCCCCAAATAGCCACGCAATTCCTGATAGAGCCCTTGGTACGTGTCCTCGATGCTGTATTCGATGGTCTCAAGTTCGCGTTTCGGGAAAAACTGATGTCGCCCGGCGACCATGACATAGGCGCGCCGATTTCCGTCCAGGTATTCCTTGAAGCGTGAGGGGTCAACGGGCTGATGCGTTTGTGAGTCAAACCCGTACCAGCGCAAGATGTGATTTCGAGTCCGTCGAATGAGGATGTTGGCAAGCAAGTCAGGGAGCTTCTTCTCCCCCTTTTCGACCAGCTTGAAATACTCCTTAAGGTCCGGGGGAGTCACCGGAAGATCGGTTTTGTCATCTTGGTGGAAGAGTTTAATCTGGTAATAGACATCCCACGCGCTCTTGTTTCGGGGAGTCGCGGTCAGGAAGCAGCAGCGTCTCCCCGTAGCCAGGAATGTCTGAACCACCTTATACCGTTGTATATCAGGGTAGCGAAAGTTGTGGCTCTCGTCGATGAGCACAAAGTCTCGGTCTCGGTACTTCACGTCGTCCAAAAGGAAATTGACCGCGCCCTGGTCGTCCTCACGCAGATAGCCCATCGAAAGCACGCGGGCATTGAGCTGGTAGACTTCGTTGTAGCGCTCCCACATTTCGACCAGTGTCGCAGGGCAGATGATGAGAGGCCGCGCATGGTCGGTGCGCTCGAAGTGCTTGACGATGGCGGCGCCAATGTAACTCTTCCCAAGCCCCACGACATCCGCCACAAACGCCCCGCCATAGTCACGGATCATTTGCTGCGCCTGCTTGACGGCCACCTTCTGGAAATCTGCCAGCCGCTTGATGATTTCATCATCCCAAAGGAGGTCCTTATCGTCTTCACCCTCCAGGCGGTCTTTGACCAGCGAGTACAGGGTTTTCATGTAAATGTCATAGGGACGGGCCGGCGCGATAGCCCATGATTGCTTCATCTCGTTCATGAGGGCTTCGTCAAAGTCCTGGGCCTCCTCCCAGAGATCGTCAAACCAGCGAGCCAGTTCCGCGTGATTGCTATTGCCTGGCACCATGACGTTCAATTCAGTGTTATGCGTCACCCCCGCGAGCGTGAGGTTTGACGAGCCGACGATTGCGATGCCATCTTCATGCCGATCCAGCTTGTTACCGAGCAAGTCGAAAACTTCTCCGTAATCAAAAATGTAAGCCTTGGCGTGCATTCGGCCCTTCGTGTACACCCGCACCTTCAGGCGCTTTTCCTCGATCATGCGGACCATGACTTTGACCAGTCTTTCGCCCTCGTCAGTCTGATCCATCAGCTCGACTGCCGTGCGAATATTCTCGGCGGTGTCGTCCGCCATTCGCTTCGCTTCTGTCCGTTTCGGGTAGGACTGCGCCTCCACCGCGTCAACCACCATGTCCAGCCGCCGATAGCCTTCCGCAAGTTGCTCCAGAGTTTCCCGGTTCGTGGTGTTGCCAATTAGGAGCCTTAGCTCTTTCACCGCCTGGAGCCGTTCAGCAATGCTGGTTAGCCCGGAAAGGAAGAAGTATCCCACCGCGAACCGCGCTCTTTCGGTTGAACTAAGAATGCGTTTGATGTGGTCAACCAGCTTTTCGTTTCGGTTGTCGATGATGTCGTGGGTGGGCATGAATTAATCGCCGCCGCGAGGCGCGGTTTCGAAAAACCGGTCCAACTGTTCTTCCACCAGATGGAGCGTCTCTTCGCAGCCCAGGACCAGAGTTTTCATCCTGTCCCAACGCAGGTCGAAAGTGTAGGCGTGGCGGAATACGTGGCGGAATTCCATGTATTCCTTTAATCGACCCCGCAGTTGGGGAGACAGGACAGCATTTCTATTTCCCGTGCCATCGGTCATGCCGTCCAGCAATTCCTTGTGCCATGACTCGCCGCCGGGCATGAGGTCGCCAAGCTCCAGGGTAATGCGCTTGAAAATGTTCTCCATGCCGTTGTAGAAGGAGTGAAGCATCGCCGCCAGGGCGGAAAGCTCAATGTCATCGGGCGCGCTCGCCGCACACTTCTCCAGCAACGGGCGGTAAACGCTGAACAAGCGGTGAAGCTGCCTTCGCTCCAGTGCAACTTGCTCTTGCAGACTATCCCACACGCAAAAGTTCCCCTTTGCTCTTCAAGTAGCGCGTGAAGTCGTTATCGTCGTCCAGATCAACCAGGTCCAGCGGGCGCCCCAGGGCATCATGGGCGGCGGCCATGGCGCGGAAAAAGACCTCCGGCGGCAAGCCCGAAACCGCTATGTCTACGTCGGAGTTGGTACGCATCTTCCTCTTGCTCGCCGAACCGAAAACGTACACCTCTTTCGCTCCCACAGCCTTGAGTGCAGATGCCGCCTTGTCAACTAATCCCTTCACTTCATCGGTCATGGTGTCCTTCCTGGGTCAAGTATGGCAAACCGCGCCGCCTGCGTCGAGACAAGAATGAGGTGGAGCGGTTTAATCCGCCTTTCATCGTCATGGCTGATGATGGCGTGCGCGGGCATCTTCCTTTGAAAACCTCTCTTGATTTCTCAGTGGCTGCGCGCCAAACTATATGCAATGCGGTGCTCCGCAGGTGGATAGCCCGTAAGGGCTGGCGTGAAACAGGCCCCGAGAGGGGCCTTTTCATTTTATAGCCAGACCCTTCCGTAGCAAAGCGGCGGTCGGTGGAAAGCTGGGGAATTTCAGCGTCGGCCAAGTCGCGGTCCACCACGCGCAGAAGGTCAGCCACTTCCTTGGCGGAAGTCCTGTGCGGGCGGACGCGCCCGTCAGCCAGCAAGTCCTTTAAGGTCAATTTTGTCTCCGATGAGGAAAATCTTCTCGCCCCTCAAAACCTCCGAGATGAAGTGGTGTCCTTCTCTGGCCTTAGTTCTGAATTCCTCCGGCGGATAGACGGTGGCGTTGAACTCCCTCCCTAGGTCCCGGCCGACCGGCCCCAAAACCCCCGAGGCTTCCCGCAAGGTTAAGTCGCCCACCACGAGAAGGTCGATGTCGCTGCCAGGCGTCTCATCGCCGCGTGCCAACGATCCGTAGATGAACGCCACACGCACCCGATCCGCCAAGGGGGCTAACGCGGCGCGCAAAGCCTCGCCCAACCCCATGGTTTTCAGGATGACGCGCTTCAAGTCCTCGAAAGCAGGATGACTGCGGTTCGCACGGTAGTAAACACGGTTTCCGCGCGGAGTCCTGACCACGAGGCCCGCTTTTTCCAGCCGCGCGAGCTCCCGCTGAACGGCGTAGAGTCCTGTCCCAGCCCCGTCAGCCAATTCCTTTTGGTAGAAGGCCGTCTCGGGGCGGGTTAAAAGGGTGGTGAGAAGCCGGGCGAGCGTGCGGGAGGCGAACAGTCCTTCCCAACGCCCATCACCAATGGTTTTGGTCAGTCGACCAATAGTTTTGGTGATTTTCTCCGTCGCCCCTTTCAGCCGCCCCAGCCTGGGCCCGGGCTGAGAATCTGTGCGCCGCTTCATAACGAATCCCTCTCCACGACCATCATCGAGTTGACTTGGAAGACCGCAAGTTCCTGAACTGGCCCGGTTGTTCCTTCGCTGCCCCTCCCTCGGCGTGTCGCGCGGCGGGCAGATACTCTCCATCCTCACGCGTGACTTCTGACTCCTGAAACCTGACACCTGGCACCCGACACCTGACACCTGACACCTGACACCTGACACCTGCCATACGCTAGTACTGTAGCCAGTTGGTTGGAGTTTGTCAAGTCTAAACTGTTAAGGTCGTTTTTTCTCTCCCCCCGGACCTGTCCAGGTGTGGCGTGAAGGGCCGCATGCAGCGCTCGCGTCCAGGGCGTCTCGTGGTTCCTTTGGGTATGGTCCCACGCTTATGAAGGATCGGGCGGACGGCAAGGGGATGGTTGACGATTTTGATGTCGAGGTCCGCAACAAGAATCTGGACCGTACGTGCCTGGTTGACGAACTTTCGGGCGGGCAGTTCGTGCTGGTCAGCGAAGCCGTCAACTTGGCAGGCTGATGTAAAACTCCCGAACGTGTCATGCTGAGGAGCCGGAGGCGACGAAGGATCTCTGTAGTTGATTGATTCTGAACTGCCGAGATTCTTCGCTGGCGCTCAGAATGACAGAGTAACAGGCTTTTTCATCAGCCTGCTGGGCATTGCCATCTACAACATGCGGCAGGGCGAAGGCATTCGTTACCAAACTCTATTCCGGGGCGAATCGGTGGGAGCTCTGGATGCCGTCAATGGCAAGGAGTACGTGCGCATGCTGCGCTGGGCTATGGGTCTGGGGGAGCTCCACCAAGTCATCTTCATATGCCACACGCCCCTCGTGTCGGAACTGGCGGACCGAGTCGTAGAGGTAAAGGATGGGTGGGCAGCAGCCAAAAGTAGTATGGAGGGAGGGTTGTGGCCGGCGAGACCATAACCTCATTTCCGCAGGTCATCCAGAAACTCCGAGGCTGGAGCAACACCTGTAACCAATAGGAAATCGCGCGCTCGGGTACATGCAACATAAAGCAATTGTCGCTCGGTGTTGTAGACATCTTCGAGATCCGCGTCATCCCCCACTGTTTCGATCCTTTCCTGCAACGGAATGACCTCATCATCACAGGCCATCACTACCACCGCGCGGAATTCCAGCCCCTTGGCAAGGTGCATAGTGCTAATCGACACGTAGCCGCTCGTGGTTTCAACCTGCTCATCGAGGACTTTGAAAAGCAAGCCAGTCTTCTCCACGGCCCTGCTGGCTCTCTCCAACTGAGCTGGTGACCGCACAAACACTCCGATTTCGTGGGGCAAAATGTTTTCGGTGGCCTTCAGGCCGGAAAGCCAATTTGCCACGGCGGCTATTTCGTCTTCCGGTGAATCCAGAACCGTGACTTCCGGCGGGACTCCATTGAACACTGAAACCGTGCCGCGCCTTTCCTCCGTATTCCCGTCAACGTCAGAGACCTCGGGCGCCAGGAGCCGGTCAGCCTGAGTGCGGATTTGATGCGACGTTCGGTAATTGACATGCAACGTGGTCGAACGCCCACGAATATCGACGCCGAGCGACTTCCACGAAAATGGTTGCTGAAAGATTCGTTGGCCAAGATCACCGGCAAAAAAGAGGCTGTTCGCTCTGCCGCCACCCAATGCGGCGAGAAACCGCAGTTGAGCGACGCTGATGTCCTGGGCCTCATCCACTATGACGAAGTCAAACGGCGGATTCGTCGGCGCAGCCAGGCTGGCGGCAAGGCGCGTGAACATCGCAGCGCGCGTGGTCAAATTGCGACCCTTTAGACCGGATCGAAAATGCTCAAAGATCGACCAGAGCAGGAGCCGCGGCTTTTCCGCAAGCCGGGTTTTGCGTCCCAGCCGGGCAACATCCCGATACGCCTCCCAGGTTTCTAATTGCCAGGCGTCCACCACCTGCTCCCACTCGGTCAGGAGGAAATGCAGACTGAATTTATGGTCAGCCGTCCGGGAGGCTTCTTCCATGAGCTGGCGCATAAGGTCCCTTGGGGCGAGGTTAGCCCGCCCGGCATTCAATTCATAAAGGCGCTGGCCCATGGCATTGATGGAGTAGATTTCCAATCGTTCACCAAGCCGTGGTTCGTTGCTGATGAGCCGTCGCAGTTTCGTGCGCAGGGCGTTGGCAAGCGTTTCCGAAAAGGTGGTCAGCAGGATCCGGGACTCAGGGTTCGTGCGAGCCAGAAACACAGCTCGATGGAGGGCGACAATCGTCTTGCCCGTGCCGGCGGAACCCGCCACCCGCGCCGGGCCGCTGTAATCCCTCTCCACCAATTGGCGCTGCGCCGGATGGAGAAAAATCGTCCATTTCTCCCACGGATATTCAAACGCTTGTGCCAACTCTTCGACGTTGGCCATGACGCGGAATCGGCGTTGCGCGTCGGGATGGGCGAATGGGTCAGCTCCGGTCATGCAAAATGCCGCGGCAGCCGGCGTCACACCGGTTGCGAGGTTGAGCAACGCTTCCGCCGCCTCCGCAGGCAGATGCCCGGCGATCTCCAGAATGGAATCCTCGTTGGCGCGGCGGACCTCTGGCAGCCACTCGATGGGCACGCCGTAGCCGAGCAAATCATCATCGGAGACACTTGCAAACAGCGGTGGCTTGGCGGGCAGTTGCAGTTTGTACCCCACGCCGTCGTCCACGTATTTGGGAACAGTGATTTCTTTAACTGTTTCGCGAAGCTCGACGAGCTGCGCTGCGCCGGTTTTGGGATGCGTTTCGAGCTTCCTTCGCTCTGCCCACTGATAGGCTTTGTCGTGGTGATCGACGTAACACAGTAGCAGGCTGGATTCCGACCTATGGACGATGAGGCGCAGGTCGGCGCTGACTCGCACCGAGCAGAACTCCTTGTCCTTGGCCTTATCGAGCTTGTGAAACTGCATCCCGGGGTTGACAGGATTCAATTGGAGGTCAAAGGCGGTGGTCTTTACGATTTTCTGCTCGTCCCCGGTCAAGCGAGCCAGGCTGTCGGTGAACGTGTCGGCGATCCGGAAATCCATCGGCATTATCCCTGGCAGGCTTACGTCTATTGCGCAAGCCGCCCCGCCGCGCCTCGTTAGCCCCGTTGTTTGATCAGTCGCTGATAATCGTCATGAGGACCGATCCAAACCCAAATAAAATCCGCGCCATCCTCCACGGCGACGGCACGGTAATTGATCCCGACCCTCGCCGACCACAGATTGCCGACTCTCTTGAAATGCAGGGAGGGGTGCGCGGGATTGGTTTTCAGGAGTTCAAAGTTTTCGCGGGCCACTCGCTGGATGGGTTCAGGCAGGCGCGCATACGAGGTCCAGAATCGAGCCGTAGTGCGATGCATTTACATTTCCTTCAGGATCCCTTTGGCCTTCTCATCATGAGCCTCGCGCACCAGAAAATCGAGCCTTCCCACCAGAGAGTCGGCTTCGATTTCCTTGTCCCAGCTCTCCCATTCCTTTTCTGACAACCAACGGAAAAGCTCAGCGAATTCCTCACTGGGAAGTCTCTCGATATCTGCCTTGAGTTCATCAATCTTGGACATCGCGATTCCTTTTCGTCGCCCCATGCCGGGGCTGAATCAACGGCTGACACGCCCGCGCTGGGCGGCATGTCTGACCCACCACAGGGTGAGTACCTTTGCATTATAACGCCACTCACACCTTGAAAACCTTCATCACTTCATCCCCCAGGTGGTTGATAACCTTCACCGCGATGCGGTGGCTCTTGGGCTTGTCGAAGGGGCGTGAGGTATCGCTGTGCAGCGTTTCCCAGGCTTCCTCGTTGATTTCCGCCTTCAGGGTGGTTTTAAGAGCTTTGTAAGGATCATTTGCGCCCAGGAAGTAGGCGTGCCGGACGAAGAAGCTTTCTTCGTTGTAGTCGGTGTCAATGAACCAGCAGGCGATGCCTTCAGCACCGTCGCTGCGGACTTCGCCGGTATTGGGATGGAACACATCGACACCCTTGATCTTGACGCGAATCTGGTTGACCTTGCTGTTTTCACCGCCATCGAGAATTTCGATGTCCGGTTCGCCGAAAATTACGAACAGATTGCCTTTGCCGGTGTTTTTGAGGTCGTCGGCCATGTGCAGGTCGGCGTTCATGCGGGCCTTGAGCACTGGAATGCGGCCCAAGCTCTTGAAATCGGAAGAGTGGGCGTCGTAGTTGAAGGCGCAGGTGATCAGCACGTCGAAGCCCGCGTCACCGGCCTCCCGGGCAGCGGCCACCAGGTCGGGGCGGGAGACGGTGCCGAACTCCGGGCCAATAAAGATGGCGGCGCGTTTCTCAGTGCCGGCCTTCCCACTGCCTTCCACGTAGCGCCCTTCTGCGCACACCAGGTTGCCGGGCCACGGAGTGAGAGAGGTAAAGGCGATCTTGTCTTCCTTGTGGGCCTGCTGAACCCCTGCCACCTTCAAGTTTTCCAGAATCATCTGAACAAAATCCTGTGCCGCACTGTAGCCGAGCTTGGAATCAGCGAGGGAGTCAATCAGCTCGTCATTCTCGTCCACTCCCAGCACACGATGAGGTAAGAGGCTCTCCACGGTGAACGGGCCAGCCACGCGGACGGTTTTAGTGTCCTCGTAGGGTTTGTCGTAGAGGTACTCGGATTCGGCCTTAGCGGCAATGGAGGCGTCAATCTCCTTCTGTCGGGCAATACGAGCCTGCCACCAATCGGCATGCAGTTTTGCTGGAGCTTCGGTCCATGGGTCAGCCGGGCGTTCAGGTAACGTCTTATGTGTGTAATTCCGTTTCAGGTTGTGGTTAATCACTTGGAGCAACTCTGCAATCTTTGTCGAGCTGCCTTTTTCTCCGCGCCCGCGCTCGGCTTTTAGTTGGTAGAAAAACTCCTGGGTATCTGCATCCCACGGGTCTTCGGCGGCGCGGGGAATCTCCCACTCCTGCCAGTTCTTCTTTAGGGCGGCGTTTAGCTTTTCGCGAAGTGGATCCTGGACGGCCTGCCACTTTTCCCAAATGACATCAATCTCCGCGTTATTGGCAATCGACTTCAGGGTGATGTGCGGCACGCGCTCATAGACGAAACCGTGGCGGATGTTTCCGTGCACGGGCTGCGAACTGGGCGCAATGTGGGTAACTTCTGCCTCCTTGATCTGGCCCTCACGAGAATCGGCCAGCAGGTAATAGGGATACCGCGCACCCATGACGCGGGCGCGTGCCAGCGCGAGCGCCACCCGTGAGGTGTCAATCGTGATCCAGCGCCGACCCCATTGCTCAGCGACGTAAGCGGTTGTGCCAGAACCGCAAGTGGGGTCGAGCACGAGGTCGCCGGGGTCGGAGGTCATCAAAATGCATCTCTCAATGACCTTGGAATTAGTTTGAACAACGTAAATCTTGTCTGACATGAAGCCGCTTCCGGTGTCTCGCCAAGTCGCAACAATGGGAAGTACGGGTGAATCATCGAGAAATCGGCGATAAGCGAGGTTAATGCCGTTGGGCATAATACGATCGGCTTTCCTTAGACGCTCCATCCCAAGTTCTGTGGTCGACCACCCCCGTCCGCCTCTTGGAACGAATCTTTGCCCTTCACAAACAACTGGAAAGTGCATTGCTGAGCCTTCACCGGAAGGTCGACCCTGGCGCTGTGATGTTGCATCACCTTTCATGAATAGTCTTTCGCCGGGCTCACAAGACCCTTCGAACGACTTTTCTCTCAAGTCAGCAGTCTGGATGAACTTATAGCCAGTGCCGCCCTCTTGGCCTGCTAGTTTCGGATGGGTCAGAGTGCGAAACTTCGTCTTTGAGGAGTCCCTCGCGTACCAGAGAAGAAAATCATTGTTTTGCGCTAAATAGACGGAGGTCTGGCCAGTGGTGGTCTCGAAGCCGATCAACGAACAACAGTTCGTTTCACCGAAAACTTCATCCATAACTGCTCGGACACGATGGACATTTTCCTCGCCAATTTGCACGAAGATAGAACCTGAATCAGCTAGCAAGTCTCGCGCAACGCTCAGGCGGTCACGCAGGTAGGTTAGGTAAGTGTGAATGCCGTCGCGCCACGTGTCGCGGAATGCCTTGACTTGCTCCGGCTCACGCGTAATGTGGTCGACATTTCCATCTCTGACATCTCGGCTGGTGGTCGACCACTGGAAATTGCTGTTGAATTTGATGCCGTAGGGAGGGTCGATGTAAATGCATTGCACCTTACCGCGCAACCCCTCGCGCTCGGCTAGGCTGGCCATAACTTGGAGGGAATCGCCGAGGATCATTCGGTTCGACCAGTTCTGGTCGTGCTGGTAGAACTCGGTCTTATCCACACCCTTCGCCATGCCATTGAAATCGGCGAAAAGGTCGAGCGTTGTCCCCGCCTCGTCAGTGTTCTCATTGCTGGTGCGCAGCAAATCGTCAATCAGTGCCTTGGGGTGGACCTTTTCCTGAATGTAGAGCGGCGGAGCGTTCACGACCAGGTCGGACCAGTCCTGCTCATCCTTCCCGCGCCACACCAGTTGCGGGTCGAGGTCCGTGTTGCGGGGATACTTCACCTGGCGGGGAAGCTCCTGCTCTTTCTGGAGCACGGATTGAAATTCAGCGGTTGGAATGTTCTTCCTCTTGTCTGCGTCGTGCTTGAATACATCGACAGTTTTGGTGAGCTTCTTGGCCATAATTTACCCGTTGTGAGATTCCCCAATTTTCTGCACAGACGGCCATGCGCGAAGCGCCTTGGAGTGCGGTAGCAGCAGCTACCGCCTTCCGCCATCGGTCATACGGCAAATTCGAGTGCAAGGCGGTAGCTGCTGCTACCGCACTCCAAGGAGCACAGCCAAGAGTGGTTGTATCCCAGGTTTAAGCAGCGAACCTCAGTTAAGAATTGATTCCCACCCCCTGCGGTGTGATGACCGACTCAATGATTTTGTTGAATTCGCTTTCGACCTTCGCCTTAAAATCCGCCTCCATCTGGTAAACATCGCCGAACTCCGCAAAGGCCCACCGGCCATAGGTGCCCAGGTTGTTCACGCCCGGAACCCAATAGGTGTCCATGGTGGACTTCTTCTCTTTTGCGTCTTCCCGGCGATAACCCTTGATCTCCACAATCAGGTGCAGCAGGTTATCATCCCCATGTCCATCGTCCACCAGCACGATAAAGTCCGGGCGGTAGGTCCTGGTATCCGAACCGTAGCGATACGGTACTTCCAGCCAGAGGTTGTGGTTCTTGGCATAGGCCTTCACGCGCGGGTGCGACTCCGCCACGCGGCAGAATTCAGCCTCCCAGTCGCTATCCAGAATCACCCAATTGATGTGGCACCGCCGGGCGTCGGTTTCCCAGCGATCAGTCTTTGAGGTATTGAAATTCACATGGATCGTGGAACCCGTGGGATTATACGGGTCGAGCAGAGCTTTGATTGGCCTCTTACCCATCTCAGCTCGGGTAATAGCTGCCGTTATTCTGTTGCAGGCCAAATCCGCCAACGTCTGGTACATGAGCTGCGCAGGATAGGTGCCGCCCTTGCACACCAGACACGTATCAAGCCATTCTTTGGTGATTCGCTTCAGTTGGCCAAAAAGGTGCAGCTTGGGCTCCTCGCCGGGATCGCGCCACTTTGTAAACAGCAGCCGGTGCGTCAGGTGATACAGCAAGGTGGAGCGGCGCAAATCGCCGGTGTGGATTAGCGTGAGTTCAACACCCTCACCGATAATGCCGGAATTGGTGGTAATGGACGGGCCAACCAGATCGGGCGTCAGCTCCAGCACGGAGTCTTCATTGAATTCGGCTTTCAGCCGCTCCTCCGGCAATTCAACGCGGTAACCCTGAACACGGGGAAAGCGGATTTCCAGGTGGTCGCGGTCGGGACGCACGGCCTTCACGTGGATCGTCTCACGCGGCGGCTGGGGCGGGGCGATCACCGGCTTGGCGTTGAAATCGAACGGAATGCCCAGAACGTCCGCATATTCGACGTTGAACCGGTCTTCTTCGTTCAGGTCGTAAGACTGCCGACGCAGCGCCCGGCCAATGACCTGTTCACAAAGTAACTGCGTGCCAAAAGCGCGCACCCCCAGCACATGGGTGACGGTGTTGGCATCCCAACCTTCAGTGAGCATCGAAACGGACACCACGCAACGGATGTCACCGCCCAGGCGCCCATACTTGCCAACGGTATTTCGCACCTCGCGCAGTAAATCCTGGTCGCTGATGTTCTCACCTTGGCTCCGGTCGCCCGTGCGCTCGATGATTTCCCGTCGAAAGCGTTCGATTTCGTCGGCGGCCATGGTGCGGAATCTGTCATCGAGGGGTTCGCCGGATTCCAGTTGCTCGCTGTCGATCAAGAAGGTTCGCGGTCGCGGAATCGGATTGCCGTGCTCGTCGTAATTGCGGAACAGAGGCAATCGGCCGTTCTCCAGAGTGGTTGAGCCATCTTCGTTATCTCGCTGGAAGCCGGAGATATAGTCATAGACAAGTTTCGAGGCGGAGGTGTTGTTGCAGACCACGATAAAGCAAGGCGGAACCTTGATGCCGCTTTGCTGCCACAGATCGAAGGTCTTCGCATAGTGGCCGTAAAGGGCTTCGAGGGCGGTCTGGAGTTCCACCGGAATGCTAAGGGGATCGAGTGCGTTGGCTTTGCCACGCCCCTTCTTGGGCATCTTGCTCCGAATGTGCTCCCAAAGGTTGCGAAATATGGGCATATCGCTGCCGGGAATATTATCGGCAATGGGCACGCGAGGCAGCTTGACGATTCCGCATTCGATAGCGTCCATCAGGGAGAAATCGCTCATCGTCCAGGGGAAGAGCGTGCCCTCCGCATAACCGGAACCGCGCAGGAAAAAAGGTGTTGCCGAGAGGTCAAGAATGCGTTCGACGCCCAGCTTGCGGCTGACGATTTCGAGGCCGGAAATCCAGAGGCGCGCCCGCTCATTGTTCTTATCGGCTTCCTTTTTTTCCTCTCCCTTTAACTCGCCCTCGCCATCGGCCGCAGGCTTTTCTCGATAGCAGTGGTGCGCCTCGTCGTTGATCACCAGAATGTTCTTCATGCCCATCAGCTCGGGCATGACGCGCTGGAGCATCTGCCCCTCAGTTTCCTCGGTGGCGAGCGCCTCACCATGACCCTGGAGAAGCGCCCGGCCACCCTTGGAGAGTTCCATCCGCTCGCGCAGCTTGAAGGCGTGGTAATTGGTGATGACGATTTTGGCGCGGTCTACGTCGGCGAGCATGTCCGCGGGGACGAGTTCGCGGGTCTGGTAGTACGCGTCGGGATCGTTCGGTTGGAGGACGCGCAACCGGTCTCGGATGGTTAGCCCAGGAGTCACCACCAGGAATCCACGCGTGAACTTCTTGCTACCGGGCCTTCGCACGGCATTGATCGTCTGCCAAGCGATCAGCATGGCCATAACCGTCGTCTTGCCGGCTCCCGTCGCCAGCTTTAGCGCCAGGCGCGCCAAGCCGGGATTGGCATCTTGGTTTGCGTTTTCCAGGTGTTCGAGGAACTTCTTGCCTGCCGCCAGCGCGGGTGCGACTTCGAACAGCCAGATGGCGACTTCCGCCGCCTCCACCTGGCAGAAGAAGGGCCGGATGCTGCCAAATTTATGGTGCCGCCAATGCTGTAACAAGCGGGCCGTTTCCGGCGTGACATGCCAGTCGCTCGGGTTTCTTAGCTGGCGCCAGGGATCAATATACTGGCGCAGTTCATTGATGATAGGAGTCGGGTCATATTGTTGCGCCTGTGTAGAAAGACCTTTTCCTTCGTCGAATACCATGGCTTTCTGTTCGGCTGCGGCCTTGTGCTTTCGAGCCTTGGGCACAGGCACAATGAACTCAGCGCGGCGCCGGCTTTCAATTATCCTTTGAGTCGGCTGGCCCAACGCATCAAGTTCCCAGTGTCGCATCGGGTACGCATAGGGAGAATTCAAGATGGGCTTCTTGAAAAAGTCGTTTTCCATGTTTCGACTTTCGTCCTCACCTAAAGTTCATAACTAGGAATCGAGTGGAAGTACAAGTCCCTGCTCTGCGACCAAACATATCAGAGAGAGCGAGTCAGCGCCGACATGTTTCCCAACCGTGCTCGGCCTCCCAGGGGGGATTTCCCAGCCAACCGGTAACATACACCTGACCGCCTCGGAATGGAAGGTCCAGCCGAGGTTTCAGTGCTGGGTGCTTCCATGGACCTCGGAACGGGTGAGATTTGCCTCCTCGGAGAATCCCAAAGCCACTCTATAACTGGACCGGGCACGATACTTCGGTCCACCTTGACACAACCTTATTTCCAGAAAGCCCAGGGCTCTTACTTCGGGCTCGGGTTTCTCCCCAGCCGCGTTGATCATTAGATTGGCGTCCAATAGGTACGCGAGCCTGACTCCAGCCTTCTCCAACTGAAGCTCGATTAGCGGCTCTGGCTGCCGCTCATACTCTGGCGTGATCGGGGCTGGATTGTCACTGCTGAGGTCGCCGTAAGCAACCGTTTGAGCGAGCCGGTGCCCCTCCATCGCCCTATCCTCAATGTTCCCCTTCTGCCACTCAGCCTGGTCCTGGGGTGTTATCCGGCTCTCCAACTCTGCCGCGAATGCCGCTGGATTGCGGTTGATGTGTTGAAGCAGGCCCGTGTCCCACACCCAATGAAGGTTATCGGGATGACCGTCAAAGATCACCTGGCGCGTGTTACCGCCCTTGTCGTCGTTGTCTTCGTCATGCAAGGGTTGGTGCAAGTCTCCCACGAAATGAATCACGAATCTCAGGGCCTGTGCCTTAGCGTCTTTGGCGGCCTTCGGATCTTTCAGGACGGCGAGGAATTGTTCTGTCTTGGCGATCACGGAGTCACCGTTAGGGCACTCGCGGGTCAAGTCGATCTTGGAATCTGTCAGGGGTATGTTGATGTAATGCCATGGGCCGGTCTCGCGGTGGTCGTGGCGGTACTCATCGGCCCACACCGAGGCTTCTTCGGGACTCTCGGGCGCGAGTAGCTCCCGCACGCGAGCGGCAGTTTCCGGGCGCATGTAATGCTCAGCCACAGTCGCTATGATTTGATGGCCTTCACGACCCCAGGCGAAAGCCCCTTGCGGTGTCGCCAGGATAACCGCAAAATAAGCCGCGGTCACAAAGATGTTGCGCTCATAAAGGAACGGACGCCACAACCTGGACATGCGATCAATCTACGCGCGATGCTGTGCGAAGGCAATAGTGAACCGAGCCGGCGAGCGGTGGCGGGCGTGAAATGTAAGAAGGGGTGAGTAGCTGTTTCTGGGATCGCTGAGGTGCCCGACACCGCAAAGCCCGAACTTGCGATTGCATTCAAGGGTAGGCAGGGGTAGGATGTGCGTACGTCGAGATTTGTAAACGCATTACACTAATCTACAATGCGAGTACTTGCATCGGCGGACGTGCACGGCAGATGGTCGGTCTACCTCTGGCTACTGACAATTGCCCGGGAACATCACGTCGAGGCCATCGTCCTCGCCGGCGATCTCCTAGGAGGTTTGGATGGATTCCACACGCCGGAGCAGGCACAGCGGCACGAGGCCGGCATGTTGATCGAGCTGCTTGAGGGCGCCGCAGCGCCGGTTCTGTACATCATGGGGAACGATGACCTCATCGAGCTAGCTTCCGGCTCGAATCGGGTTCAATCGCTCCACGGGCATCCAGTCGAGTGTGGGGGATTCAAGTTCGTCGGTTATCAATATTCACTGCCGTTCATGGGCGGCACGTTTGAAAAGCCCGAGGCTGATATCCAGATCGATCTTTCTCGGCTGCCGCTGCTTTTCGACGCGAAGACAGTCCTCGTGTCCCACAGTCCAGCTTTCGGTATTCTCGATCCTGGGTTTGGGGACTCGCAAATCGGGAGTCGGTCGCTGCGCGAGTTCCTGGAGGCGAATCCCTGCCGGGCACACATTCACGGCCACAGCCACGCGGGGTTCGGCCGAAAAGACAACCACTTCAACGTCGCGTCGGCAGGCCAGGCCCGGGCGATGATCATCGATCTGGAAACACTCCAGCATCAGGTACTTGGGTTGGAGCCGGGGAGCGTCGAAGCCTAACACGACGTGCAGCCGACGGCGGTGGTTGCGATCGTGAGCTGCCGCGGTTTCCACTGCCGACAACGGAGCAAAGCAGCGCAAGCATTCTATCCTGAGAATGGGAACGATGGCCACCGTCGCAATCGGAGACATCCATGGCAACCTTTCAGCCTTGGAGGAGCTGTTGGCCAAAGTCATGCCAACCATGGGCCAGGATGATGTTTTGGTTTTCTTGGGAGATTACATCGATCGCGGACCCGATACCCGAGGCTGCTTGGAGCGTCTCGTACGGCTAAAGGAGCAGGCTAAGTGCGCTGTCGTGACGCTGCTTGGCAATCACGAGGACTGGATGCTGATGACCTTGCGTGACCCGACCAGCCATTCTTGGGTCCTGGGTATGGAAGCATTCGAAACCATCGCCAGCTACTCGCCGGATGCGGCAGCCATCGTCCGCCACGAGCTCGAGTGCGCCGGAATGCGTCTGATCACAGAGAGAGTCCGTATCAGGTATGAGGTATTCTTCGATTTGGTACCGCCCAGGCACCTGGAGTTCCTGAAGAACCTCACACTGTATCATCGCACACCAGATGTCGTCTGCGTCCACGGTGGCATCCGCGACGACCGACCGCTAAATCTACACGATCGGGAAACACTCCTCTGGGGGCCCGACGGCTTTCCCGAAGGATATCACGGGCAGGAGGCGGTAGTGTACGGACATCGGGACAATTCGGTCATGGATGAAACTGGCCGGCCGGGGCCGTGTGTCACAGGGAATGGCACTTTTGGTATCGACACCATATCCCGCGGGGTATTGACCGCCATGCGCTTTCCTGGCTTTCAGGTCATCCAAAGCGGGAAGGGGATCGCTGGGAATTATCCGGACAGCCGTAATCGGTTCGGACATGCGGCCGCCTGATTCTTCCTTGGCTAGCGGGTCAGTTTGGAGAGCCGGCGCGGCTGAAACCCGTCAGGCAGATGGAGGCAATCGTCATGCTTGGTGCGATCGTCGGAGATGTTATCGGTTCGGTCCACGAAGGGGCTGGAACCAAGACAAAGGACTTCCCCCTCTTTGTCCAGCGCTCCACCTTTACCGACGACTCGGTTCTCACCGTCGCCGTCGCCGAGTGGATCCTCAGTGGACAAGATCTGGTCGATCTGCTGCATGCGTACTACCACAGCTACCCAGGGCGTGGCTACGGGATGATGTTTCACCGCTGGGCCAGTGCCCACATTCGCGAGCCCTACAACAGCTTTGGTAATGGCGCCGCCATGCGGGTGAGTCCAGTCGGGTTCGCGTTCGAGACGATGGAGGAGGTGCTGGTGTGGTCCGAGCGAAGCGCCGCCGTGACCCACAACCACCCTGAGGGCATTCGAGGGGCGCAGGCCACTGCCGCCGCGATTTACCTGGCACGCCGTGTTAAGGTCATGGATCAGATAAGACGCGCCCTCGAATCCCAGTTTGGGTACGACCTCGGCGCGCGGCTGGAAGAAATCCGCCCGACGTATGGGTTCAACGAGACGTGTCAGGGGACAGTTCCGCAGGCACTCGCTGCCTTCTTTGAGTCGACGAGCTACGAGGATGCCATACGCAACGCCATCTCGCTGGGTGGGGATGCCGACACCCTGGCTTGCATTACCGGAGGTATCGCCGAGGCATTCTATGGCGGAGTGCCTGAGGATCTGGTAGTGCAGGTCAAGGCGATGCTGGACAAGCGTCTAGTCGATGTAATTGACCGGTTCCGCGCGCGGTTTGGATTCGAATCAAAGGATGCAGACCAGGGCCCACTAGGCGCACGGGAGGTGTAGTGGAATGCCGAACGGCGGCTCTGATTGCTGTGGGACGTGTTGGTTCAACCGCAAGAATCACGGCGAAGCAGGCTACGCGCATGTGAGTGAAGCAGAGCCGGCATATTGCGAGATTCGGAACCTCGAGATCCCGAATCCCTTCTATACCTACTGCGCCAACCATCCCCACAGGTCTCCAGAGCGTGATCGGATCCCCATCGGACCAATCTGGATCGACCCCAGGGACCAGGGTCGTGAGATTTGGAAACAGTCCCCTGACACGGAGGAGGTTCGGACCCATCTTCTCGATCTGCTGGCAGGAATCCAGGAGCAGCCCAAGGTAGAGTACCCGATTGGTCTCTATCGAGACGAAGTGATCGTCTGGCAGGTCGGAGAATGGCGAGAGCAGCGAGCCATCCGCGACCTGGAACGAATTGCCCACTTCGACCCGCGCGCGTCGACCGGGAAGCCGCTCCGTCGGTCTCGCGATTCGCTCGTCGAGATTGCGGAAGGCGCCCTGAGGAAGGTTCGGGGAGAGTCAAGAGGCGCCTAACGGGGCGCTGCGGGTGACGGCCAAAACCGGGCCGCCCTAGAACGCCAGGGTGTCAGGAGTGCGGCTGCTGACCGCGAGCGTTAGGGGTGGAGGAAAGCAATGATGCGCGGCCCTGTTAAAACACATCGTAAGGAACACTGACAACCCCATGGCCACTTGGAAAGTCATTGCGCTGATAAACGGCAATATCGAAGCCGTTTCAGGCCCGGCTGCTCAAGACCGGCCGGGAGCCCATGAATGGATTGTCTGGCAAGGGACAGCCGCTGACAAAGCTGAAGCCCTCAAATGTGCAGAGAAAGCCGATCCCAGGGTCGATCTAGAGTGGATGCGCATTCGCTACCAACCGCCATGGACTTCAAGGTCTCGCGGCACGGAGTCGCCCGCCATTAAGATCGGCGGACCTTCGGTTGCTGCGAGAACTCTGCGTTTCTATTGGCCTGCCCGCGCCGCAAGACGCCATAGTGAAAGGGCAGACCCACGAGGGTGTTGACCCGTGCGGGGGGTGATGCTCACGGGTCGGAATCTGAAGGGAGGATGTCATGCGCATTTCACGTTTCATATTCTGTCTCACGCTGTTCGGGTGCCTGACTTCGCTGCTCTGGGCGGCGGATGTCACCGGAAAGTGGGCCGCCCAGTCGGAGAACGGTCCGGCTTGGGTTTTCAACCTGAAATCTGACGGCGGCAAGGTGACCGGCACGATGCAAGGCAACGATGGCAAGGACCGTCCCCTCAACGAAGGCAAGCTGGAAGGGAGCGACATCTCCTTTTCCGTCGATTCTGAGTGGCAGGGCAACCCCATTACGCTGGCCTTCAAGGGGAAAGTCTCCGGTGACGAGATGCGGCTTCGCGTGGACACCAAGGACGGAAACTGGGGCACTGACCTCGTCGCCAAACGCTCCGCCAGCAAGTGACCAGCAGCCCGGCCTGGCTTCCTTTGATGCCAAGTCGTTGTCCAGGCTGCATGCCGCAGGCCTGTTCAAGTTGGCGAAACATTCGAGCATTCCACCTTAGCCAAGGGAAGGTCGGCTTGCGGAAGGCGAAGTCCTCCGTGAAGCGAGCTGCTTCCTCCCGGTAAGCCATCCACACCCTGCGCGGAAGACTCTCAAGGCCTTCCGGAAAAAACCACCGGAGCACGTACCGCGCATACCGAACCCGCGTCTCGACACTGTTTTGGGGAAACTTTTGCGACAGTTGGTCCTTGAGTTGGTCGATGGTAGGGAGCTCGCACGAAAACTTGACGGCGATTAAACCTTCTGTCAACAGCGTATCGTTCAGGTTTCTTAGCTTTCTTCCGCCGCCTTCGCTGACGTGGTCTTCGGTCTCGACGGAGACATTCAGCTTCTCCGTAGCGGACTCCGATGCCACGGTACCCGTAGCTGAGCCAGGCGCCCACAGTTCATGCTGTTGATCCAAGCCCCGCCGCTTTTTTGAGGGTCTTTATTTCGCTAGGGGATTTGCGATCCCCTGTCAGCCAATATATCACTTTAATATATCACTCCGAATGAAACATACCTACCCCAGGACTTCACTGGACAGGCGGTGGGAATGCCGGCCATACCCGCTCGGGGAGGTCATCATAGACCCCATGGGAAGTGGACTGGCAGGCAAGCCGTGAGGATCTACCGCTACGCTTCCAAACGGAATCTTTTGATACGGCTGAAGCCTGCCGACGCCGAGATTGGTGTCTCAATACTTTAGGAACCCTGGTGTTTTCCGACCCTTTGATACACATTGATGATTCGGACGGGCGGGCTTCTGTAAGGAAGCAAAAGTAGATTCAACCTAGCTTTCCGATATCAACGTTTTCCTACAAACCTTCGGGCGGCCGCCGAAAAGACTTTGGACTCGAAACCAAGCTGGAGCTGTGCATACTGAGGCGGTCAGGTGTATATTAGCGGTTGGCCGGGAAATGAAAACGGAAGTCCCGGTGCAGACGTGCTGAGCAGATAAGCTGGAGCTGCAAAGGGAGCTGGGGCGAGAATGGGGTTTAGCCTGGAAGCCAGATCTGACCGTTGCGGCAAAACCAGGCCGGACTTGCTTTCGGCCTCGTGCACCCGGCCGGCTGCATTTATTAGTAACTCCTGCGCTCATTGGCTATTTCTGGCCGGTTTGAGGCGCATATTCGCGAAGCGCCGATTAGCTCCATGCGGAGTGAGAAAGCCAGTGAACTGTCGTAAATGGATAGCTTCCTTCCTGCTGCTGTCTGCCCTAGGGTTCATGAATGCTAGCTGTGTCCGCCCGAAGGGTGAGGCAGGAGGCCGCAAGGTCATCGTGCTGGGAATTGACGGGCTTGACCCGCAGCTCTTGCACCGGTATATGCAGGATGGGCGGATGCCCAACTTCCAGCGGCTGGAGCACGAAGGCAGTTTCCGCGAACTGCGAACCAGCATCCCACCGCAGAGCCCGGTGGCGTGGTCGAACGTGATCACCGGTATGAATCCGGGCGGACACGGCGTCTTTGATTTCATCCACCGCGACCCAAACACCATGCTCCCCCAATTTTCCATGGCGCGTGTGGAAGCTCCTGCTCACTCGCTCTCCCTGGGCGATTGGGTGCTTCCTCTATCAAGTGGAAAGGCCACCTTGCTGAGGCAGGGTAAGGCTTTCTGGCAAATCCTGGATGAACACGGGGTCCCCGCCACTGTGCTTCACATTCCGGCAAACTTCCCTCCGGCCGAATCCCGGTCCCGAACCCTGGCCGGCATGGGAACACCGGACATGCAGGGCACTTACGGGATTTTCTCCTTCTATACCGACGACCCTCTGGATGAAGGGGGTGAACGAAGCGGAGGGCATGTCTACCCGGTCGAAGTGCAGGGTCATCGAGTTTCCGCCAAATTGTTCGGCCCGCCTAACACGTTCCGCAAAGGGGCTCCGCAGGTGACCGTTGACTTCACGGTTTGGCTTGATCCCACGGAGCCGGTAGCGAAGATCATCATCCAGGATCAAGAAATTCTGCTCCGCGAGGGTGAATGGAGCAACTGGGTCCAGGTAAAGTTCTCACTCCTTCCGGGGCTGGAGAGCGCCACCGGGATTTGCAGAATGTACATGAAGCAACTTAACCCTTTCTTCAAACTCTACATCTCCCCGGTCAATATCGACCCCTCCCAACCAGCTTTGCCGCTTTCCACGCCTGCAAACTACGCGAATGAACTGTGGAAGCAAGTGGGCTTCTATTACACGCAGGGCATCGCTGAGGACACCAAGGCGCTTTCCGACCGGGTCCTCACCGACGGAGAGTACCTGGAACAGGCGCGCATCGTGCTGGCTGAGCAGTTAAGGTTCTTCGATTTGGAGCTGGCCAGGCTTCAGGCCGGGCTGCTTTTCGTCTATTTCTCCAGCCTGGACCAGAACTCGCATATGTTCTGGCGTACGTTTAATCAAAGCAGTCCGGCATACGATCCTGAAGTAGCCGCGAAATACTCGGGCGCGTTGGAATGGTTCTACGAGCAGATGGACCAAATGTTGGGAAAGGCGCTGGCCAAGGTGGACGGAAACACGACGCTCATCGTCATGTCCGATCACGGTTTTGCTCCCTATGATCGTTCGTTCAACTTGAATACCTGGTTGCTCGACAACGGTTATGTCGCCCTCAAGTCCGAGCGAGGAAACCGATTAGGGGACCTCTTCGCGGACGTTGACTGGCGGCACACGCGCGCCTATGGTCTGGGTCTCAACGGTTTGTATCTCAATCTGCGCGGCCGAGAGCACTGGGGAACGGTGGCGCCCGGGGCGGAGGCTGAAGCTTTGCAGAATGAAATCCGCGACAAGCTCCTAGCCGTGCGCGATCCGCTGACAGGCCTCGCGCCCATCACCCGCATCGACAAGGCCCAGGATGCCTATTCGGGTGACCGCGTTCGCGAGGCTCCGGATTTGGTGGTAGGATACAACCGTGGATTTCGAGCGGGATGGAACACGGTTTTGGGGGAGTTTACCTCCGAAGTTCTGGAACCCAACAGCGAACCCTGGAGCGGGGATCATTGCATCGACTACACGCTGGTTCCAGGAGTGCTGCTCAGCAACAAGCGGATTGAAATGCAGACGCCCGCTCTTACCGATATTGCCCCCACGCTCCTGGCTGAATACGGCATTGCCAAGCCGAAGAACATGGTCGGGCAATCCTTGTTCAAATCGGAAGATGCGGTCCACCCGTAGCAGGGCGAGAAGGGAGCAGGCCGGTGCTTGGACATCGAATTAAGCTGGATGATGATCTGCTGGAGAAAGTGAAGAAGTGCGCCGTGAAAGCCGGCTACTCTTCCCCGGATGAGTTCGTCATCCACGTTCTGGAAAGAGAAGTCGCGGCCATCTTGGGGTCGGGCGCGGAGTCGGATGACGCTGAAGAAGAGGTGAGGAAACGCCTGAAGGGGCTCGGCTACATCGAATGAGGCGCGTAAGCCTTCCAGGCCGCGCGAAGGCGTACGGCTGTCATCACGAGCCCGCTTGGCTGTCATTCTGAGCGAAGCGAAGAATCTTCGCAGTTCGTTCAGGGTAAACTCCGCCTCGGAACTGCGGAGATTCTTCGCTTCGCTCAGAATGACAGGCGACAGGAGGTGCTTCTCTGAGGCTGATCGACCGCGCATTCGATCTTTTCTTTTGGCCCTTTCGCGCTGCCAATCCTGCCTACGGGCTTGCCGTGATCTCATTCTTGACCGGCCTCGCCGCGGTTCTGGTATTCCGGTATGTTTCGAACCAGGACGCAATGCGCCGGATCAAGAACCGCATTCAGGCGCACTTGTTGGAAGTTCGCCTCTTCCCCGACCAGCTACGCGTTGTTTCCCGCGCTTATGGCCGCATCCTCCGTTTCACCGCCATTTACCTCACTTATAACTTGAAGCCGGTTGCTATTCTTCTACTTCCAGTAGTGATTCTTATGGTCCAACTCGACCTGCGATTCAGCCGGATACCGTTGCGACCACACGATTCATTTATCCTGAAGGCCAGGCTGGCCGAGCCAGGTGCGCTGGACTCGGACTCTCTTAGGCTCCCGCAAGGTCTGACGTTGACTGCTCCTCCTGTGAATGTCCTGGCTCTGCAGGAGGTGAACTGGCGTGTTCGAGCGGATAAGTACGGCGATTTCTTGCCGGCGGTAGTTGTCGCGGGCCAGATGTTCACAAAGCAAGTTGTGGTGTCAAAGGAGATAACCCGATTGCCGGTAGAGCGCGCGCGGGCGAGTGTGGTGGAATGGTTTTTGAATCCCGGTGAACAACCCCTTCCCAGCGGTGGTCCTTTGCGATCACTTGAAGTGAATTATGCCCCGCGTTCCGTGGACCTGGGATACTTCGCCACCAATTGGTTAGTTTTCTTCCTGGTTGTTTCTCTTGTTTCAGGGCTGATTTTCAAAATGGCACTTGGTATCGAACTTTGAAGGCTCATGGGCACATGCCGGTGACATCTCGGGGCAAAAGCGGGAGGATTGTTTTCGCGATTTTCCTGACCTTGGCTGTTCTCCTGTTTACTCCGACCGCCGCGCAGGCTTACGTGGGACCGGGAGCCGGCTTTGCTTTTCTTTCCTCGTTCCTGACCCTTTTTCTGGGTTTCCTGTACTCCCTGTTCGCTCTCATCACTTGGCCGGTTCGTCGGCTCTATCGCCTGATCCGTGGTTGGAAAGCCTATCGCCGTGCCCAGGTGAAGCGGGTGGTGATTGTCGGCTTCGATGGCTTGGACCCGGACTTGGCCGGTCGGTTTATGCAGGAAGGAAAACTACCAAACTTTGCCAAACTCCGAGACCACGGAACCTTCCGTCGTTTAGCAACAACTTGCCCTCCCGATTCGCCCGTCGCCTGGTCCTCGTTCATGACGGGCGTCAATCCAGGCAAACACAATATCTATGATTTCCTGGGCCGCGATTTGGGCAGTTATCTGCCCTTTCTGTCTTCGGCACAGATCCGCGATGCCAGGAGGACGCTGAAGGTCGGCAAGTACACCTTCCCACTCGGCCAGCCGCGGGTAAAGTTGTTGCGCAAGGGCATACCGTTCTGGCACTTCTTGGGGAAAGCGGGCGTCTTCTGTTCCGTGATCCGTATTCCCATTACGTTTCCGCCGGAGAAATTCGAAGGCGTGTTGCTGTCGGGTATGTGCGTGCCAGACTTGCAAGGAAGCCAGGGGACCTTCTCCTTTTACTCGAGCCGGGCGGCCAGCAGCGAGGAGCCGGAGGGAGGCGCACGCCTCCCGCTCCAGCACGACGGGGGGCGTTTTCGTTCGTATATTCCCGGACCCGAAAATCCCTTGCGGCGGCACCCCAGCGCGCCGTTGCGCCTGGATTTCAGCGTTAAGCCGGATGCGGCGGATGAAAAAGCCGAAGTTGAAATTGACGGCCGGTGCTTCCAACTCCGAAAAGGTGAATACTCAGAGTGGGTGGAGCTGAAATTCAAGGCGGGGCTAGGGATCCGGGTTCACGGCATCTGTCGCTTTTACCTGAAGGAGCTTACACCCCATCTCGAACTCTATGTCAGCCCGGTCAATATTGATCCCAGCCGACCCGCCCTTCCCATCTCTCACCCTTTCATCTACTCGGTCTATTTGGCGAAGCTTTTTGGGCCGTACGCCACACTCGGTCTCGCTGAGGACACCTGGGCTCTTAACGAGGGCGTTCTGGATGAAGAGGCTTTTCTCAAACAGTGTTATCTGATTCATGAGGAGCGCGAGCGGATGTTCTTCGACGCGCTCGAAAAAACCCCGCGCGGCGTCTGCGCCTGCGTATTTGATGCCACGGATCGTATCCAACACATGTTTTGGCGCTTCCTCGAGGCGAACCACCCCGCCGTGAAGTCCGAAGCGGATAGCCGCCGCTATGGCGGTGTGATCGAAGATCTGTACCGGCGCATGGATGACTTGGTCGGTCGTATTCTCGACCAAGTCGGCGACGGGGTCCTGGTGGTGGTGTCCGACCACGGATTCAAATCCTTCGCGCGCGGAGTGAATGTCAATAGCTGGCTATGGCAGAGCGGCTACCTCGCGCTGAAAGACGGGGTCGAGCGGAGTGGAGAGTGGTTCGCGGACGTCAACTGGGAACGCACGCGTGCCTACGCCCTGGGTCTTAACGGACTCTACATTAACCAGCAGGGGCGGGAGCATGCCGGGATCGTGCCGCCTGGAGAAGAGACGCGATCCCTCAAACGTGAACTCCAGGAAAGACTGCAAGCACTGATCGATCCGCAGACCGGTCGCACGCCCGTCGACCGGGTAAGGGACAGGGACGTTGTCTACAAGGGGCCGTACCGCGAAAATGCACCTGACCTGATTATCGGCTATGCGGAAGGGTATCGGGCGGGTTGGGATTCAGTGAAAGGTAAGGTTACTGAGGCCGTGTTAGAGGACAACTGCAAGGCCTGGAGTGGAGATCACTGCATCGATCCCCTATTGGTACCCGGAGTGCTGTTCTCGAACCGAAAGATGGATTGCGATCATCCTGCTATCATGGACGTGGCCCCTACCGTGCTGGCTTGGTTCGGGCTTTCCTTGCCGCCACAGATGGACGGCAAACCCTGGAGTCTCATGTAGCGGCGAGTTTACCTCGCCAATGGCGCGAGTAGCGGCGAGTTTACCTCGCCAATGGCGCGAGTAGCGGCGAGTTTACCTCGCCAATGGCGGCGTAAAGCCGCCTCTACGAGGGCGGTGCCCAAATGAAAATCTGCGTCCTAGGACTCGACTGCGCTGCACCGGAGATAGTTTTCCAAGACGAGCGCCTCAAGAATATCCGGCGGCTGATGAACGGGGGCCTGTGGGGCCGCCTGGAGAGTGTCATTCCGCCCATCACCGTTCCGGCCTGGATGTGCATGTGCACCAGCCTGGACCCCGGGTCATTGGGCGTATACGGTTTCCGTAATCGCATTGACTACTCCTACAGCGGCCTCCGCTTTGCGGACTCGCGTTCTATCCAAGCTCTGGCCATCTGGGACTACTTGGCGGTGCAAGGAAAGAAAGCGATTGTCGTGGGCGTTCCGCCGAATTATCCCCCGCGCCGACTCCATGGCATCAGCCTTGGCTGCTTCCTCACTCCCAACACGCAAAAACACGAGTTTACGTATCCGGTCGAGATCAAGAAGAAAATCACTGAGTTGGTGGGCGATTACCCGGTGGACGTCGAAGGTTTTCGCACGGATGACAAAGCTTGGCTAAAGAGCCAGGTCTTCGAGATGAGCCGAAAGCAGTGGAAGGTGGTGCACTGGCTGCTTACCGAGCAGGAATGGGACTATTTCCACTTTGTGGATATCGGGCTGGACCGAATGCACCACGGCTTCTGGAGTTTTTTCGACAAAGCGCACCGGCAATACCAAGCGGGCAATCCTTACGAAAGTGTGATTCCGGAATACTACCAATGGCTTGATGAACAGATCGGGATTGTGCTCGAGACGCTCACACCTGACACCATCGTGTTGGTGGTCTCCGACCATGGCGCCCAGCGCCTGGAGGGTGGGTTCGCCGTCAACGAATGGCTGGTGAAGGAAGGGTTGCTCGTGCTCGACGAGCATCCCAGCCAGGTGACGCCGTTTGCGGAGCTAAAGGTCAACTGGGCAAAGACGCGAGTCTGGAGCGAGGGTGGGTACTATGCCCGTGTCTTCTTGAACGTCCAAGGGCGCGAGCCCCAGGGCGTCATCCCGCCTGGTGATTACGAAGCCTTCCGGGACGAGATGAAGTCCCGCTTCGAGGCTCTGACGGATGATGGGGGGCGTCCGCTCAACTCGCCCGTTTTCAAGCCCAACGAAATCTATCGTGATGTGCGCAACGTGCCTCCCGATCTGATCGTTCACTTTGGCGGGCTGCTTTGGCGCTCCATCGGCAGCGTAGGGCATGGTAAGTTGCACGTTCAGGAGAATGACACGGGGCCCGATGCGTGCAACCACGCCCAGTTCGGGATGTTCGTGCTTGCCGCGCCGAACAGCCCGTTGCGCGGCGAGTACCGGGGCGCGCATCTTCTCGATGTCGCCCCAACCCTGCTCGACTTGGCCGGCTATCAAGTTCCGGCAACGATGCAGGGGCACTCCTGGTTCACTGGGCAGACGCTTTGCTCCCCGAAGGGGAGCACTTTGAGTAGCCGTGGGTGAAACCCACGGATGGGAAAGCGTCAGGCGACGTCCGGCCCTGAAAGGGCCGAAGCGCCTTGGACAACCCGTCGGCTGATGGGTTGGACAGCCCTTTCAAGGGATCCCGACCGTGGGCTTGGGCCCACGGCTACTCACGGTCCACCGCTTCGCGGTGAGAATATGCTCTGGGGGCTTTGGCGTCAATAAGAGCCCTAATCCTTTCCCGCAATGGCAGTCCCCCAGCAATAAGACCGGAGAAAAGAGGCGACTGATTGTTGAAGGTTGGGGTGGATTTGTCCAGGCACTCCGCAAACCCGCCCGCAGCGTGAACCAGGGCGATGCCAGCCGCAACATCCCACTCGTGCTTGGGGGTTAAAGTCCAGGTCGCGTCGGCCAGACCGGCGGCCACCAGCGCGAGCTTGTAAGCAATCGACCCCGTAGGCCGAACCGTAATGGGCGTCTTCCGAAAAGGCTCCCACTCGCCTCTCTTCACTTCGCTACGGCTGGCTAGAACGGTCGCCCCCTTCAACGTGGTTCTTACACTGGCACGGGCCGGCTTTCCGTTGTAGGTTAACCCGCTTTCGAGGAAACCAAGGAAGGTCTCACCCGTTGCTGGATTGCAGACCCCGCCGGCAACGGCCCTGCCGTTTTCCACCAACCCTATCGAGACGCACCACTCCGGGATTCCCGCAACGAACTCGAGCGTTCCATCCAGCGGGTCAACCACCCAGACTCGCTGCTTTTCCAGGCGGGCAAGGTCATCCGCGCTTTCTTCAGAAAGCCATCCTTCTCCTTCGCGAAGAAGCACCTCTCGCAAAACGCGGTTTGCAGCTCTGTCAGCCTCGGTGACAGGACCACGCCCCAATGACTTCTGATCTGCCTTGACGGCCCCCGGGATGAATGAAGAAATGACGCTTACAGCCTCCTGCAAAGCTCCACGAATACGTTCCAACGCTTCCATAGCAAAAGCCATTATTACTTCAAGATGCCCAACGACATTCCTGCTCCCGTCACAAACAGGACAATATAGAGCGTCCCCTGTAGCCAACGGCTGGGGAACCGGTGACTCAGTTGCGCCCCCAGCACCGATCCCGGCAGGGAACCAACTAACAATGGGAAAACCAAGGTGGAGTCCACCGTTCCTAACCGAAGGTGCAGAAGACTGGTAAACCCGGTGAGGACTATCGCGTGAACGATATTCGTGCCTACCAGGATTGCAGGGGAAACACGGACGAAAATCATAAGGAATATCATGATGATGCTGCCCGAGCCCACAGAACTCATGCCCACAAGGAACCCCCCAGCCAGACCGATCAAGCTAATGGCGACGTAAGGAAGCCTCTGCGGTCGGCTCAGATGCGACAAACCTCTCGCCAAGAACCTTTGAGCGACGTAGAGGACGGGGATACAAATCAGGAGAACTCCTATGGCGGTTCTGAGGATGTCGTTCACCCCATCGCCATATAGAGAACGTAAGTGGGCCAACACCGTGATACCACAGAAGGAGCCGGGCACGCTTCCCACTGCGAGTGACCATACCAAGCGCCAATCAACGCTGCGCTGGCGCCAGTGGATGAAGCCTGCCCCGATTTTGGTAAGCGCATTGAAGGCCGCGGCCGATCCAACGGCTACAATAGGCGGGACTCCCAAAACGAGTATCAGAATGGGCAGCAGAGCCGCGCCGCCGCCCAGTCCTGTAAGACCTACCAGTGTTCCAACAAGCATCCCTGCTGAGATTTTGACCAGTAACAAAGACATCGGCCACAAGTCCCGAACAAATCGTCACTCGGGTTCAGCACGACGAGTGCGTAAGGCAAACCTGACTTGGTCCATTCAAGAATGCCGAGTAAAGGAGGCCCCGAGAGGCCGGGACGCTGCCATCCGGGGACTGACTTTCCGGTTAACGCGCCTCAGGGATCCCCACCCTTTCCTGATCATTCGCGCCAATGTATCCCTGCCGCTCCAGATGCAGGAAGATCTCTTGCGCAGCCTCTTCAGGTGTCACGTCGGTGGTGTCGACCACCACATCGGCGTCGCTGGGGGCCTCATATGGATCGGAGATGCCGGTAAACTGTTGAACCACACCCGCCCGCGCTTTGGCGTAAAGTCCCTTTCGATCCCTTGCCTCGCAGGTTTCGAGCGGGGTCGACAGATATACGAGGACAAAACCGCCATGGGGCTGGATCACCGCCCTTACTTCTTTTCGAATGGCGTCATACGGAGCAATGGGAGCGCAAATGGCGATTCCGCCATTCTTGGTTATCTCTGAAGCAACGAACCCAATTCGCCGGATATTGATATCACGATGCTCGCGGGAGAATCCCAGCTCGGACGACAGGTGCTTACGGACGATATCCCCGTCCAGGAGAGTAACCGGCCGGCTACTCATTTCCAGGAATTTGACACGCAAAACATTTGCCACGGTGGATTTCCCGGAACCAGAGAGACCTGTGAAGAAAACGGTGAACCCCTGGCGGTGCCGGGGTGGATAGATGCGATGCAATTCACGCAAGACTTCCGGAAAGGTGAACCAGGAAGGAACCTCACGTCCTTCGGCAAGACGCTGCCGGAACTCCGTTCCAGAAATATTGAGGGCGCGTGCGCCTTCCGGGACTTCATCCTCGGAGAGATAGGCGTCCTGATCCCCCAGGTAGACCATCGTTTGAAACGGCACCAAGGTTATGCCAATCTCCTGCTGATGTTTGCGAAGCAATTCCTGCGCATCGTAAGGCCCGTAAAACGGCTTGCCACTCGAATCGTTGCCAGGTCCAGCGTGGTCACGCCCCACGATAAGATGGCTGCAGCCGTGGTTTTTCCGGATGATGGCATGCCAGAGGGCTTCGCGTGGTCCTGCCATGCGCATCGCGAGAGGCAGCAAAGAAAGCTTGACGGTATCCTTGGGATACTTGGAAAGAAGAGCTTGGTAACATCTCACTCGGACGTAATACTCAACATCGCCCGGTCGAGTCATGCCGACAGAGGGGTGAATGAGGAGGTTCGCTCCTTCCTTTCTTGCGGCCTTTAGTGTCAGCTCGTAATGAGCGCGGTGCATCGGATTGCGAGTTTGGAAGGCAACAATGCGGCGCCACCCGAGCCTGACGAATGCCGCCCGGAGTTCGGAGGGCGTCAGGCGCAAGGATCGAAAGTCATAATGCGAAGGCAGTTGGACGCCCTCGAGGCGCCCTCCCACGTACCAGGGGTGGGTTCTGTTTAGCACATAATCCGCGCCGGGATGCTCAGAGTTCGTCGTCCCGTATACCGCTTCGACTTCCGCCATCCGATCTGGCTGCCACACTTCATCCACATGCAGGGCAGCCAACAGGACGCCCTCGGAGTCCCTGAGGACGATGGTGCTGCCTTCGCCGATAGACGTTGCAAACTCTTCCGTTACGTCTAGTACGACGGGGATGGGCCATAACCGCCCATCCGCCAGACGCATATCGGCGCATGTGCCTTCGTAGTCCGCACGCGTCATGAATCCCCGGAGCGGTGAGAAACCACCCGTCAAAAGAAGTTCCAGGTCGCAAAGTTGTCGAGGAGTCAAATCCCAGGAAAGCCAGGACTTTGATTCTGCCCGCAGTTGGGGAACCCGGCCCGGTGCAGCAATCAGTGTCACTAATTCGCCGCCGTATGGCGGGTTGAGACGATCATGCATAAGTCTAAGGCTCTTTCGTTACCGCAGGTTCTAAGGAAAGCCCAAGCCTTCAGGCGAAGCCAGTTTAATCGCCACAACCAGTGATAGTCAATTGAAACTTCCCCAGACAGCAGTGATTCCCCTTGCCTATGTGCACGGATTAATTACAACTCCAGGTGTGGAATTCCAGACCGCTCAGGAAAATCGGTTTTGCTAATGGAAAGCCTGAATTTTGAACCCCAACAGAAAGGGAGTTACTCCATTTTTTTCATTCGGGATTCTCGTGCGAGCACACGACAGTATCTGCGAAAACTCAGCACGGCAAAGCTTCACTTCTCGTATGCCAGCGCGGGCGTGACAATGTCTTCGACTGCCTGAGGATCGCCGCCTGCGGGGCCGTACCAAACACTCCCGCCGAAGGTAGTGACGTAGATCATGGCGGGGTTCTGCGGATCGGGGATCACGCGGTGGCCCCATTTGAAGTTGAAGCCCCGGATGCGCTTCCAGGTCTCGCCGCGGTCGATGGAGCGCCAAGCGGAAGATTCGAAACCGCAGGCGTAAAGAATGCGCGGATCGCGAGGGTCGAAGGTGACGTCATAAACGTGTTGGTCGTGAGAGAGTTTATTCCGCCACAGCGCGCCGCCATCCGTGGAAACATAGATACCGCCGTCGACCGCCCCCGTGGGCAGATTGCGACCCCAGGCGGCAAGGTAGAGCCGATCGGCGTCATCCGGGTCGACGGAGATCCCGTTCGGACCGTTCACGCCTTCCGGCAAGGGGACTTTCTCCCAGTGTTCGGCGCCGTCTCGCGAGCGGTAGAGCGCGCCGTCTTGAGGGCTCCCGACGCTGCCGTCTTCGCTGCGGCGCGCGATGACCAGGTACAAAACTCCGTTCTTATCTCGTGCCAGCCGCCAAGCGAAGGGCTCCGGCGCGGGCAGGCCCTGGTTCTTGAGTGCCCAGGTTTTCCCGCCGTCCACGGATTTGAAGACGCCTCTGCCCAAGCCTGTTACGTAAAGGACTCGGGCGTCAGCCGGGCTGGTGGGATCAAGCAGAATGTGTGTGGCGGCGGTGGGGGGCATACCTTGGTTTGACGGCCGCCAGATCTTGCCGCCATCGTCGCTCACGCAAACTCCACCGTCGTATCTTTCGGGCGAAGTATGACGCCACATCTTGGGGCGCGGCAGGTCGTGCACGGAACTCATCACACCCCAAACGCGGCCCTTCACCATCGGATCAAAGGTAATCCAGTAAGTCGTGTTGGTCCAGCGGCGCGGCACCCCAGGGGTTGCGCTCGTCCAGCTTCGGCCCGCGTTTTCGCTGCGGAACAAGCCGATGTCCGTGTAGGCGATGAACATGCGGCGGGGGTCAAAGGGGTCGAAGAAAACTCCGTAGTTGGTGGTAACGTCCAGCCCCGTCGTCACGTCAGTATGATCCGGAAGGCGCTTGGAGTAGACCGCCTCCCAGGTACGGCCGCCATCCAGAGTACGCATTGTGCGCCCGTCATCGGTCTGGTAGCAGATGTCCGGATTGTTCGGCGCCACGCCCAGCGAGATGCCAGGCTCGCCCCAACCTGTTCCGAAGCGTTCTGAGATCCACGCATCATGGACGTTGGGCGCGGGTGTCTCCGCCTCTTTCCAAACCAGGTCCCAGGTTGCGCCGGCGTCGCTGGTTCTCGCCACGCCATGAAAGGTGCTGTTTCCGATATGCAGCCCCTCGTAGGAAACGTAGGCGACCTCCGGATGACGCAGGCAGGTTCCCACGCATGTGAAATGAGGGGCGGGCGCGGTCGCGTTTGCAAGGTGGAGCAGGGCATCGCCGGCCATGCGCCACGTGGCGCCGCCGTCGCCCGACATGAAGATTCCGCCGCTGACTGCGCCACCGGACGCTCTCGCCTCCGCCACAGCATAAACGGTCAGCTCGCCATCGGAGGAGAACCCCGCCGAAACATCATGAAACCGGGCCACGCCGGCCGGCGCCGGGGCCTGCACCCACTTGCCGGCCCTTCGGATGTTGACGGAATTGTTCCCCACGACATACAGGGTGCGGTCCTTCTGAGGTAAACGAGGATCGACGTAGATTTTTCGGGGGCCGGCGACGAGACCCTCCCTGCATTGCCAATGAGCGCCCCAGTCTTTCGAGATGTAGAGAGCGGATTTTCCCGCCTCGCCAATCGCCGCGTAGAGCGTCTTCGAGTCTTGGGGGTCCACAGCCAGAGCCGTTACGATTCCCGCGGCTCCCTGGGCCGTGAGAACGCTGGGACTCGCATGGTCATCCGGCATGATGATGCGGGTCGCGGAGTCGGGCGGCGGATACACGAGGCTCCAAGTCCCGCCGCGGTCAACGCTTCGCCACAGACCGCCCGCGCCCGCATATATCACCTTGGGGTCTACAGGGTCGAAGGCGAAGAAGCCGACCGGATGGCGGAGCTCAAACATGCGCCAGGAACCTCCACCATCTTCGGAGATGTAGGCGCCCGTCATGTCGCAGGCCACCAACACCAGATTCGGATCATGAGGACTTATGGCAGGGTAAAACTGCGCACCCCCGCCCCCGGGACCCAGGACGCGCCACGCATCGTGACGAGGCGCAGAATAACTCGCGCCTTCCTGCGCCACAGCGGGCCTGCCGGGAGGGAGTAGGACGGAAACAAGGACAGCGGCCAGGATCGCCGGCCGGATGATGGCTCTCTTCACCGCAAGTTCCTCCTTCTGGCCAGTGCTGATAGAGCTGCAGTCTGGAGTCGTTTGTCCTTGGCCAAAGGAAACTCCAAGTCTGCAACCTCCTCTCCAGAGAGCGCGCCTCAGTGTCCCAGGCCGGACAGGGTGGCCACGATTCGCAGCGTGGCGATCTCCCGCAGCTTCGCCTCAGCCACGCGGATTGCTATTCTGCGGTATATAGCCGCCGGGATGAGGCCTGCATCATGCTGGCGAACCTGGGTGCGATACCGGCCAGGGTGAATTGCTTCTTAATCCTCGTGCCTTGAGACCCCCAAGGCCTTACGGCTATCTGTGAGTCGCGGCTGGGGCGTGGCGAGTCGAAGCATCCCGCTGGTCGGTTAGACTCCGCTTTTCAGATCCCGAACGGCGGAACGCACCTTGGGAATCAGGGCGCTGTAGTCCTTGGGCGAAGCCTTTTCGAGGAACTGCTGGTAATAGCGCAACGCCAGGGGCTTGTTGCCGGCCTTGTCATAGAGCACGCCGAGGTTCAAGAGCGGCTCAACCTCCGTGGAATCGAGTTCAATGGCCTTCTCGAAGTCGTGCCGGGCCGTGTCGGCGTTGCCGCGCTGAATGGCCACCAGGCCCAGGCCGTTATACGCGGCGCTGTGATGATCGTTTTGAAGGATGATCGCCTTGAAGGCCCTTTCCGCGTCATCGACGTGTCCCAACTGAAGTTGCGCGGTGCCCAGATTCCGCAAGTTGTCGAGATCGGTAGGATTGATCTGATTGGCGCGGCTCATTGCGTCCGCAGCCTTATCCAGTTCGTGAAGACGCAAATAGAGCTTACCTAGCCGTGCATAGATGATGCCGGTGAAGATGCGCTGCCTGATCGCGTCCTGATAAACCTCGACGGCGCGTTCCAGCCGCCCGGCGCGCTGGAGCGCCGTGGCCAGGTAAATGTGGCCCAGGGGATTGCCGGGATCTTGGCGCAGCGCCTGCTCCATGAGCTGTGCGGCACGCCCATTGTCTTGCGCGTTCAGGGCTCTCTCCGCCGCTTGCATGATCTTCATGACTGCCATGCGATCCTTGGGATCAGTGGCCGCCGTGCCGAGCTCAATTTCGCGCCCCGTTCCCGCGCTCACGTATCCCAACGACTCGAGTTCCCGGCGCGTCTGCTCATCCAGAGGGACTGTCGTGACTTTCTCCGTCTTGCCCTGCGTGCCGGCGACTTTCCAGATGAGCCTTTGGAACTGGTCGGCTTCCTCGGGATGCCGGTCGACCAAGTTTTGCAGTTCGCCCGGGTCCCGATGCAGGTCGTAGAGCTCGCGGTGCGGCGCCAGGATGAACTTCCAGCCGTCCGTTCGCATGGCGCGCAGTTCCGACCATCCCATGTAAGTCCGCGGGTAAAGTGTCTCCCCGTAAGAATAATCTGACCGCACATGAGTTCCCTGCTCGATGAGGGGCCAAAGGCTGACGCCTTGTGCTTCGGGCGACGCCGGCAGGTGTAGGAACTCCATCACCGTGGGGTGGAGGTCGATGGACCGCACCTGGTTCTCAATCACTTTGCCGCGCGGGACATCCGGGCCGGCCACAATCAGGGGAACGTGGAGGGTCGCATCATAGAGGAAGATGCCGTGCGTCAACTCACCGTGCTCGCCCAGGCTCTCGCCGTGATCTCCCACGGCGATAACCAGTGTGCGTGAGGTGAGCGCCAGTTGGTCGAGGCCATCGAGCAGTCGCCCGACCTGCTCGTCCATGTACGCAATCTCGCCGTCGTAGAGGCTCTTCGCGTACTCACGCTTGTAAGGTTCGGGAGGGTCATAAGGCGTGTGGGGATCGTAGTAGTGTGCCCAGAGGAAGAACTTCTGGTGGGCATTTTGCTTCAGCCATTCGAGGGCGCGGTCCGTCACCACGCTGGCGCGTCTTTCAGGGAAAACGCCGGGAAGCTTGCCTTCCTCCTTTTCAGCGCCCATGTCATCGTCATAAGTATCAAATCCATGCGAGAGGCCGAAGTGCTTGGCCACGGCGCGCGAGCCCACAAACGCCGCCGTGGAAAAGCCCGCCGCCTGGGCGAGCGAAGCGATGGTGGGATGGGACTTGTCGAGAACGAAGCCGCCCATGTCGCGCAGGCCATGGACAGTGGGATATGCCCCGGTCATGATGCAAGCGTGCGAAGGAAGGGTGAGCGGCACTTGCGCCGTGGCGTGCAGGAACAGAACGCCACGGGCGGCGAGGGAATCCAGGTGCGGCGTGAGCGCATAACCTCTCCCGCCGCTCGTAGCGCCGGGCTTTAGCCCGGCACCCTTCGTCGATCCCGAGCTAGAGCCCAACGCTACGGCGTAGCAACCCAAGTGGTCGGCGCGAGTGGTGTCAAGAGTGATAAGCAAAACGTTGGCGTCGCGCGGCTCGAGGCGGGCTTGTTCCGGCGCATGGCGGCAAGCGCCGAGGAATACCAGAAGTCCCGCCACAGCCGCCAAGCCCAGGGGGGGAGTTCGATAGGGCAACGCCTTGGTCCTTTGCCGACGCATAATCGCCCTCCATAATACACCGAATCAGGCGGTTCCGCGCCATAGCAAGACTGTACTCCCAGGGTCGCGTCAAAGTCCCGTCGGCGGGCCGGCCCCGAAGGGGCCGAAGGTCATTAGCCGTGGGTGAAACCCACGGGAAGCGTCGTCCGTGGATGTTCGACCCCTACGGGGTCGAATATCTCTTGGCACCTTGTCCGTAGGTTTCACCTACGGCTAATGATCTTGTTCCCCTTCGGGGAACTTCGCGGACTTTGACACGACCCTGACTGTACTCCGCGTCCGCTGGCGGAGTATGCTATGCGGAGGTTGCCTCGGCTTTCTCGTCCACACCCCGAAGGGGGAGGACCCGCGGCGATCAGATCCTGGAGGTGAACGGCAGGTGAAGGCTGGAGCCCTTGCCCTCGTGTTCGTTTGGCTTTGCGCAGCGGCGTACCTCGCCGGGCAAGCCAGTGCTCCGCCACCCCCCGGAACCTCTCGGGTGACTCCCTCCGAGCCACTCCTGGTCCAGGCGCAGTTGCTCGTGCGCGACGGGAAGCTGGACGAGGCGCTTCCCGTCATCCACCGGTTCCTCGAACAGCGTCCAAACTCCCCGGACGGACATGCCGTGCTCGGGTTTATCCTGTTCAAACAATCCCGACCTGCCGAGGCGCTCCGCGAGTATGGGGAAACCGCGAAGTTACGCCCGCCCTCTGCATTCGAGTGGAAAATCATGGGCCTGAGCGCGGCGATGCTCAAGGACTATGCGAACGCCGACCTGTGGCTCTCGCGATCCTTTCATCTGGATCCCCATGATCTCGAGACCTGCAATGATCTCGGGCAGGGCAAGTTCCTGCGGGAGAAATACAGCGAGTCCGTGAATGTTTTTCGCGAATGTTTGAAGCTGGACGCGAAGAACGTATATGCGGAGAATGGCCTGGGCAGCGCCTATGAGCGCCTGGGCCGTTGGGATGAGGCAGCGGCAGCCTATCGGAAGATCATGGCGTGGCAATCGTCGAAAGCGGCCCCAGACGCCACACCCTATTGGAATCTCGGCCGCGTCCTCCAGAAGCAGAACAAACCCCAGGAGGCCGTCAAATACCTGACGCGCGCCGTCGAACTGGCGCCAGACCAAGCCGAGGTGCGGACACGGCAGTTCCTTGAGACCACTGGGGATGCCGGGAACGGTCATGCCTTGCTGGGATTCATCCGCTACACCGAGCAGCGCTGGCAGGAGTCGCGCGCCGAATTCGAAGAGGCGACCAAATACCGTGATCTCTCCGCGGTGGAGCTCAAGATGCTGGGGCTTGATTGCCTGGCGCTGTACCTTTACGGCGACGCCGATAAGTGGCTCACTCGCTCCCTGGAAATGGAGCCTGGCGATGCCGGCGCCTGGCAAGCGCTGGGAGAGGTCAGGACGAACGAGCAACGATTCGAGGCGGCTATCCGGGCCTATCAGCGTTCTCTCGCGCTCGTCCCGCGGGTCGTTACCGCCGAAACCAGCATGGGGTGGTGCGCGGAGTTGTTGAGCCGGTTGGACGACGCCGCGACGGCATACAGGACCGCCATAGGCTGGGAAGTGTCGAAGCCGGACGATCCCACGCCGTTCCTTGGCCTCGGTCGCGTGCTGCTGAAACAGAACCGACCGGCAGAGGCTTTGCCTTATCTTCGGCAGGCGGTCCAGATGGAGCCGGCTTCGGCCGAGGCGCATGAAGAGCTGGGGAAAGCCTACTCCCTTCTGAATGAGCTCGCCGCCGCTCAACAGGAGATCGAGAAAGCAATGGAGCTTGCTCCCAAGGTGGTGCGTCTGCACTTCATGCTGGGACAGCTCTACCGCAGAACTGGCCAAATGGAGAAGGCCAAAGCGGAACTCGATTCCTACGCGGCCAGCGTGGGCGCGCATTCGACTCCCGATCAGGACCCGAGGTGATATGAGCTTCCGGCATTCCGCGACCGCTGCCTCACTCTTTGCGCTTTGTCTCTGGCTTCTGGCTGCGAGGGTGAAGCCCGGCTCGCCGGGCCTGCGACCGGATATCGCGCCGGGGAATTTCGTGGACGTGACGGCCGCCAGCGGCGTGCAATTCCATCATTACGCCTCCCAAACCGCGAAGAAATACATGCTGGAAATCATGGGCTCAGGCGTCGCCCTGTTCGACTACGACAATGACGGCCGGCTGGACATTTTCCTCGTGAACGGGGCGCCCATCAGCGACCCAACTCCGGCGGGCACCATTCCGCGCAAGAACGATCCCAAGTATTGGCACCGTCTGTACCACCAGAGACCTGACGGTACGTTCGAAGACGTCACCGAGAGAGCAGGGGTGCAGGGGTTGGGCTATGGATTCGGCGTGGCTGTCGGTGATTACGACAACGACGGTTTCGAAGACTTGTTTGTCACCGAATACGGAGGCAACCGACTGTACCACAACAACGGCAACGGAACGTTTACCGACGTCACTGAGCAAGCGGGCGTGGGTGGCAGCGGCTGGTCCACGAGCGCGGCTTGGGTAGACCTCGATAATGACGGTCTGCTCGACCTGGTGGTTCTTCGTTACGTGCAGTGGGACTTCGAGGACCGGTTGTGCATGGTGAACGGGACGATCCGCACTTACTGTCGGCCGGACAGTTTCCAGCCCATCGCGCCCCTGGTGTACCACAATAACGGTGATGGAACGTTCACCGAGGTGTCGCGCCAGATAGGACTTGACAAGCCGGGCAAGGGTTTGGGGATTGCGATCGCGGATTACGACCGCGACGGGCACGTCGACGTCTATGTGGCCAATGACTCCATGCCGGGGTTCCTGTACCACAACAAAGGCAATGGCACTTTTGAGGAAGTTGCGCTATTGGCAGGTGTGGGTGTGACGGACAGCGGCCGCACCTATGCAGGCATGGGTGTGGATTTTGCCGATTACAACAACGACGGATTGCCGGACCTGGCAGTGGCCGACCTGGCCCTCGACACGTACGCGCTTTACGAAAATGAAGGCAAGGGTTTCTTTAAGTATGCCACGGATGCGACCGGACTCGGCAACATCACCATGCAGCATTCAGGCATGGGTTTGCACTTTATCGATTATGACAACGACGGCCGCAAAGACCTGCTAGTCTCGCAAGGCCACGTCATGGACACCGTCGACCAGGTCAATCCCAACCTCCACTACCGCGAGCCGATCCTCCTTGTACGGAACACCCCCCAGGGCTTTGTGGATGTTTCGGCGGCATCCGGGGAAGTCTTCCGCCAAGCGTGGGCTGGCCGTGGCCTCGCGATTGGGGACATCAATAACGATGGCCGCGTGGACGCCGTGGTATCCACCAGCGAAGGCCCGGCTCACGTGATCCTCAACGAGACGGTCACGCCGAACCATTGGCTGATGTTGAAACTGACGGGACACAAGAGCAATCGTGACGCCATCGGTGCGGAAGTAAAGGTGGTCATCGCTCGAGGCGCGCAGTATGCGACGGTGACCACCGCCGGCAGTTATCTTTCCTCCAGCGACAAGCGGGTACACTTCGGTCTCGGACTGGAGACGACCGTACAGAAGGTGGAGATACGCTGGCCCAGCGGGATTTTGCAAACCCTTCGCGACGTCAAGGCTGACCAGATCCTGGAAGTGGATGAGCCGCGGTGATCGCTATTGGGTCTGGATCGTCCCCGTCACCACTACTTCAAAGGCGCTGCCGGGAACTTGCTTTAGTTGATCAAGGTCGGTGTCGTCCCAGCTTGGATCGGGCGCTCCGGTAATAAACCAACTGCTGCCGTTGTCGGCCACCATCATGCCGTACTTCTTCAGCGCTGTCAGAATCACCAGTGCTTGGCCGGAGTAGGAAGAGATGTCGTAGGAGGCCTTCAAGCGAAGACGCAGGCCCATGGGCGGCAGGGCAGGATTTTTCGACTCGCTGGCGTGAGTGGCGGGATGGATGAAGCCCGTTTGAGTTGCGGATACGGTGAAGCGCAAGGCGTGTTTGATTTCGCCTGCCGCCACCTCGTCGTAACGCGCCAGTCCGGGAAGGATTGGTAACCCCGCCGCGTCCGCTGATGTCCAGCCATCGGGCCGCAGCTTGTCGGAATAGAGGTTGAAGATCGCACCATTGGCGGCGGTCCAATTGTTATCGTTGGCGTCCTTAACGCCTTCCCACACTTCGTACAGCGTGCAGTTGTTGTGCGTGGGGTCGGCTTGGAGCGTCAGCACGTGGCGGTCGCCGGTGGAACTGCTGCCGCCCTCCACGGGGGCATTGGGTGGAAAGGGGTAGCAGCCGCTGGTAGACGTGACAGTGCAGCCGGCCCCGGACGTCCCGAAGTCACTCTCGCTGGGATACTGATTGAAGAGGACGCTCACCAGCGGCTGAGCGGCGGGCACCACCACGTAAGGAATTCCATAGCTGGGATCACTCCCGAAGTCGGCATGCAGGAACTGCTTTTCCTGGTTGATGCTGGCAATGTACTGGTCCGAGTTGGGATCCACGCAGTAGTTCGAGATATCGGCGTTCCAGAGATTGTCTGTGGGAAACACCGGGCAACTCGAAATCGTGGGGCTCGTGCTGTAATCGGTCGGGCTTCCGGTTGCCGCGTTGCTGCAAGTCGGCTGAGAAGGAGTCGGCGCCGGGCTGGGAGAGGAAGAAGAGCCTGAGCCACAGGAGAGCAGGAAGAGGGTAGCCAGTGCGAGAGTTGTGCCGAAGGCACTTGTTAGAAAAAGACGGCCCTCGGGCTGGCGCAGACATCTGGTTTTTGATGTCTGCGAGGTTCGCGGCAGCGAACCACGATTGTGCATCGCATGGCCGCCAAGCGCTTCGCTTCGCGAAGTCGCAGACCTCAGAGGGCAGAGGTCTGCGCCAGCCTGCCGACTTACTTCACGAATCACTCGAATCGTTTGTTCGAGCATTGGTCAATTCCAAGGCGGCGTCAAGCCGCCGCACTCCAAGGTGCCTTCGGCACTCATTAGAAAAAACGGCCCGCCACGGGGCGGGCCGTCAGGATCAAGTTCAGAAACAAACGATCAGAAGGTAATGTGCATACCCATTTGGATTGCACGCGGCCCATTCATCGGGGCCGTGATCAAGCCAAAGGTACCTCCCTGGGACGGAATTCCGTCGGTCAGGTACGTATCCGGGTCGCCGAGCCCCGTGCGGTTAAAGACGTTCTGGAAGTCCGCGCGGAGCTCGAGCCTAACCCGTTCGGTAATTCGCGTGTTCTTGATCAGACCGAAGTCTTCTACCTCGTGACCAGGCCCCCGGACATTCGGCAGGAACGGCGGGGCCGTTCCCGGACGCAGCGGGTAGCCATTGTTGGGTGATGTGGGTACATCGGGGAACGCTGCTGGGTTGAGCCAGGCAGTCCCGTTAGTGACGGCCCCCGCTGCGTTATAGGCAAGGAGGGCGTTCAGCCCATGGGGCGTGAGGGTTTTGGGGACGCCGGAAAGGACGTCCGGCCGGACCCACGGGGTGATGGCGCTGGAGGAGTCAAAGGCCGAGTAAATGGCCAGGGGGTCCCCCGAGCCGTAACGTTGAATGGCCGTCAACTGCCACCCGGAAAAGATCCGGTCCGCCCAGCCGGAGGAATGCATCCACCGTTGGCCGTGGCCGAAGGGCAACGCGTAGATCCAGGTCAATTTCAGGACTTGCGGGTAGTCAAAGGACACAATGCTTTTCTCTAATTTCCGGTTGTAGAGGTCCTGAATGTACGCATTGTAGTACCGCATGGCGCTGGCGCTGTCCGAGATGTTCTTGGAGAGAGTGTAGGCGCCGATGAACGTCAGGCCGTGCGTCGAGTTCTTGCGCGCCGTGAGCTGCAACGAGTGATAGGTCGAGTTGCCGAGGCCGGGAGAATCGTTCTGCACGCCGCTGTACTGTGGGAAGCGGGCGAGCCCCGTGGCCACCGAATTGCTGCTAAAGGCGGGGTTGTCCGTTTCAAAAGTGGGATAGGGTAATTTGGTGATGCCGTATTGCGCGAGCGTCGCCGCGGTGGTGGGGTTGCTCAGATCCGCCCCGAAGTCATCCGCCAGAATGTCTCCCAGGCCCATATACTTCGCGTTCGCCTGATTGATTCCTCCCATATCGTAGTTGATCAGGCGCGTCCCCTTTGACCCAATGTAATTGGCCTCCATGAGGACCTCATGCGGGAATTGGTACTGGAACCCGGCGCTCCAGTTCTGGATGTAAGGCATGGCCAGGGAGTTGGCGGGATAGTAGTCGACCCCATTCCCATTCATGCTGGCGGGATTCGTGTTCGGCAACGTGCCGGTAAAAGCGGGCATACCCACCTGGCCGGGCGCCGAACCACTCGCGAAATTGGAAAGGTACATGACGGGATTCACGGCATTCATCGGGCCAGACTGCCGGTGAACTACCACGCTGGAGTTGAACCCGAAGAACTGCTCTGCTCCCCACCCGCCTTCGGTGGGAGGCTGGTAGCTGATCCCGTACCCGGCGCGGAGGACCAGTTTATTGTTGATTTCGTAAGCCAGACCCAAACGCGGCGCCCACTCCTTGACGTAATAATCCTGGAAGGAAGAGCCGTTGCGGCAACCGGGGCAACTGCCCAGCCACACAAGGGCGCCGGGAATCGTCGCGCCGCTGGGCAGCGGGTTCGCCGCCGTGGGATCGAATTGGGCCATGCGGTTGAAAGCTTCCGTCCTGGGCGTCGGAATCTCCCAGCGCACTCCGAGGTTGAGAGTGAGCTTCGAGGTCGCCCGCCAGTCATCCTGCGCGAAGAAGGCCATCACCCCCTGCCGGTAACCCGGCTCGGTCCTGTAAATACTGTCGCTCGCACTGTGGGCAGCGCCCATGAGGAAGCTGGCGAAAGGGTGCCCCGTAGTAGTGGTGAACCCGGGGAGCGAGGTTTCCAGGTTGTTGAAGGCGAAGGCCCCGGATATGTCTCCAGTATCGTAGTCGTTGGAGCGATAGTGGAGGTATGACCCGCCAAACTTCAGGCTGTGCTTGCCGTGCGTGATGGAGAAGGTATCCGCGTAGAGGTAACTTTCCTCAGGCTCTCGGCCCGGGCAACTGCTCCCGATTGATGGCAGGAATGGGATGCCGTTGCTCTCCTTGAAGCTCATGGCGGGGAGGCAATTATTGACGATTCCCGAGATCTTCATCGCGGCCGTAACCTTGCCGTCTGTCGAGTTGTGGTTGCTGTCCGCGAACCGGTTGTAACCCAGCGAGAGGACGTTCACCGAGTGGTCGTTGAGCGTCCAGGTGTGCATAATGCGCAACTGCGGCCCGCCCACATCCTGCGTGTAGGCCCCGGTGAGGGGCTGGCTGGGCCAGGGCGCCCAACTGTCGGCCGGGGGGCTATTGTGGTAGCGGTGCCGGATCGCCACGGTAAGAGAAACACTCAGTTTCTGCTTGTCATTGATCACTTCGTCCTCTTTGGTAGTATAGGCGTCCCGCCTGAATACGGGGCAACAGGTGCCGCCATAGTGGGGCGTGTTCAGCGTCAGGGTACCGTACTGTGGAGTCGGGAAGTATTGCAGCAGCGTCGAGGTGGCTGAGCTGAACTCTCCCGCCGGGATCGCGTTCAGGACGCCGCCGGCATCGAATGGGTCGCGGATGGTGACATCCGCCCCGCTGCTATTGGTCAATCCAGTCACAGGATCAACACCGCCTGCCGGGACGATCCTGGTGGTGGTGGGGTCGAAAATTTCGTTCTTATATACAGTGCGCCCAAGCGCGTCCTGACCCACTGAACTCCCCAGCCAGGCATTGAAGTTCCCCTTCAGCATGGGGGAAGTCGGCACCGAAGTGAGACCACCGAACGCATACTGGCTGTAGCGATCTCCCTCGTAGTTGAAGAAGAAGAAGGTCTTGTTTTTCCGGATGGGGCCGCCAAGGTTGCCGCCGAAGTTGTTTTCCCTGTAAGTGCTCTTTGGTGAACCATAGGCGTTGTTCAGTAAGCCGTCAGCGTTGAACATGGGATTGATGTTGTACTCGAACCCGGCTCCGTGGAACTTGTTGGTGCCGGATTTAAGGGAGAAGTTGACAACCCCGCCGCCCGATTCTCCGTACTCGGCAGAATAGTTGCTCATCTGAACTTTGAACTCACCGACGGAATCCGCCCCGGGCTGGAACTCGCCCATGCTGTCCCAGTCGTAACGGGCGATGCTGGCGCCGTCGATCAGGATGAGATGGCTCGAGTCCTGGCCACCGTTGATCGATTGCCTGCCATTCCAGTCTGGCGTCGTGCCGGGCAGACTCTCCCAGACAAACGCGTCCAATGGCCGCCCGCCGTCACTGAGGATGACCGGGAGCGTCTGGAACTCCTGTGGCGTGATCGCCGCGCCCACTTCCGCAGTAGAAGTTGTCAGCAGCGGCGCTTCTGCGGTCACCGTGACCTCTTGGCTGGCGGCGCCCACTTGCAGCGTCAGGTCAATGGTCACGACCTGGGCTACAGGGACGACGATGTCAGTCGCCAGGGAGGCCTTGAAACCCTCTTTGCGAGCTTCCACTTGATATTTTCCTGGCGGGACGGGAACGCGATAGTAACCGGCAGTGGAACTCCTCACCGCCCAGTTTACCCCCGTGTCCATATTGGTGATGGTGACTTGCGCCTCCGGGACAACGGCCTTGGAAGGGTCGAAAATCGTTCCCGTCAGGGCCCCCAACTGGCCCTGGGCGCAAACCCATTTGGGCATGAGCAAGAGTCCCAAACAAAGAGCTATGATGCGTAAGGACCTGTGCATGTAGTTCCCTCCTTGAATTCTCTCTGAGTTCCCAAGCCGACGCTTACAAAGTGCAGCGGGCACCTCGCGCAGGTGTCCGGAAAAGAACACGAAACTCCGTATAGGACTTCGCCTGCAAACTTTCGAACGCCCACTCCGAGGTTTCCAAATAGGTCAAACTGCACCTAGAAATTCTCTGGTCTTTCAACACGCATGTATGAAGAACCTGCCGCGGTAGGACCGCAAGGTTATTCCGGTTACTCATGCCGTTAAATGCCCTCCCGGTCTCAAGTTCCTTCTGATAACCCATTGTAAACACACAAGTTGTTGGAAGCCAACGACAGATGCTCGTAAATGGATTTTCCCCTTCGCCATCTCCAACTTTCCAGGCAAGAACTCATGTCCATGTAAATTCCTGAAAGCAAAGCTGCTAAGGCGCGCTCAAAAACGGTCCGAGGGTGGCAAGACGAGTCTGACAACGCGCTATTAACGTTACAATTTACGGTTATTTGCAGCTCAGGATGGGTGCTGAATGAGTCTTGACTGTGCTGACATGCATGTATATAATTGCCGGGTCGTAAGGTCAGCGTGCGGGCTGTCCGCCGGTCGCGAGCAATTCCCATGGCATTACGCAATCCTCCCGAATCCGATTCCTTGACACTTTATGAAAAGCGCAGTGAACTGAAGCGGATCCTCGAGAGTAAATACTTCGCCAAAGCTCCGAAACGAAGGCGTTTCCTGGAATTTACGAGTGAACAGGGTTTTCTTGGCGAGGAAAGTAAGCTCAATGAGTACCTCATTGGCGTCGAAGTCTACCAGAGGGGTCCGGATTTCGACCCTCAACAAGACCCCATAGTGCGCGTACAGGCGCACGAAATTCGCCGCCTCCTCAAGAACTACTACGAAGAAGAAGGCAAGGACAGTCCGGTGCGGGTTGAACTCCACCCCGGCCAATACGCCCTAGTCTTTAGGAGAGTCAAGATTGATTCCGAGAGGCCGGCAACTTCCCCCATGCAGGGAGAATCACCTGCCGCCGACTTCACGAGGTTGACATCCCAATGGCAATATGCCGTCATGGTGTTCCTGGGTTTGGCGTGTACTGCGCTGGGCTTTTTGTTTCTCCGCGAGCGCTACTTCTCACGTCAACCTACAGAGTCACGGGCGCCGGCGGCCGCTCTGCCAGAAAGCGAAGAATGGTTCTGGAGGCCGTTTCTCGTGGACGGGGGCCAGCCTCTCGTCCTCGTACCGACTCCTCCACTGCTCCGCCTCGGTACGGGCGGAGACAGTCCCCAGACTTTACAGGATGGTTATGCGATCCCCAAGAACAAGATGCCGGAGTTTCACGATACGGTCCATTTCAGTGAGCTGCGGGCTTTTACCTTTGTTCCTACGACGACTGACTACACAGGAATAGGGGAGGCGCTCGGCCTCCTTGATCTTTCTCGGCTCTTTGCCGGCCAAGGCATGATGATCCGTGTGAAAACCGGCCGGCTTACAGACTACAAAGAGATCCAAGGTGGGAATGCCATCATTCTAGGTGGGGGGAACACATGGTCGAATCGGGTGTTCGTTAGGCCCCCAGGATTCTACGTGGGCGAAGGGGTTTTCAAGAACAATGCCCCAGGACCTGCGGAGGCGTCTGTCTATGCTCCTAAATTTGACCCCGTCACCAACCGCCTGACCCAAGACTACGCCCTCATTCTCATGGAACCCAACCATACGAAGCAGGAGCGTTTGCTTCTCCTCTATGGGCTTTACACACAAGGGACCGAGGCCGCCGCCGAGTACGTGACCAATGCCGACCGGCTGGCGGAACTCCGCAAGGCCCTCATTGCCGCCTCCCCCGATAAGAAGACCCCTCCTCCTTTTTTCGAGGCGCTCATCTCCGTGCCTGTGGAGAATTACGTCCCCGGGGCTGCTTCCTTAGTGGCTGCGAGAAATACGCCCTACTGAGTTCTCTACGGCGCCGGAGAACGGTCAAAATGTCACTTTCAGGTCCCCATGCGCTGATTCGAAGCGAACGACCTATCACGAATTACTTTCACCGCCGCGATACCAAATCCCCGAATGCCGGCAGCAATTGGTATTTGTTCTCCCAGGTCGTATACATGATGCCGGCGGCGCCGCGCGTGCGGTCGAGGGACTCGAGCCAGCCTTTCGGGTTGGCGAGGTCGTCCGCGTCATAGTAAGCGCCGGCGAGAGTCTGGTAACCCAGCTTCGAGAAGAAGGGGAGGCTGAGGTCGCGCTTTTCGTAATACCAACAAGCAATCACCAGGTCTTTGGGGATATGCTCCCACGTGCCGTGGAAGCTTCCATCAATCAAGTAGTATTTATCCTGGGCGTTGTGATTGGGGTCGAACATGTCGGACCAGACGTAGACCTCCGCCTGGGGGTTGGCCGCGCGAATCATCTTGTACTGCCGGGTCACACAATCACCGAGGATCTGGGCCATGGAGAGATGACGGCGCTGGCAGGCTTCGCAGAAGCCGCCTACGCGCACTTCGTCCATGCTGAGGAAGTACTTCTTGGGCGCGAGATACTTTTCGATCAGCGGAATCTGGTGCTGCCACACCTCGTAAACCGCGGGCTCCGACATGTCGATGCCAGTCTGATCGCGATAGATGGTGGTGCCGTGGTAGTAATCCACCCGCAGGCGGTCGCCCGCGTGAATGCGGCCGCCGGGCAGAAGTTGAATCGCCGGTCCTTCGTGGTCCCAAGCGAAATCGAGTTGGGGGTCCGCAAGGGGCGCGAAGTCGCGGCCCTCCTGATAACCCTCGCCCGTCTTCTCATTGCGAACCTTCACCGGCGTCCCGGGCCGGCGCAGAAGGTTGGTCAGGCCGACTTCTTCGATGGCCACGTCATCAATCCAAACCTTGCCCCGCTTTCCGTCCGATACGCCCGCGCGGACCTCCACGTGGTCCGCGTACCAACTGTTGAAGCCCCACGTCAGTTCGTGCCAGTCGCTGGTCTCCGGCAGCGGCGGTTCCATGTAGGAAAGCCCGCGCCCGTCGGGTGCGTGGGCCACCAGATGAATCGCCATGCGCGGCCCTGCCCCTGCGGTCTTCACCCAGGCCCGCAAGCGATAGCAGCGATAAGGATGCACGCGCAGAGACTGCGCAATGTAGACCGCCCCCTCCGGCCCGCTGAAATCCTCGAAGCGCACCGAGGCCCGGCCCGAATGAGAAACCGCAGTGTCAATCGTGGCCCGCGCGCCGTGCGCGGTGAAGCCCGCCGGCAGCTCTCCCTGTTGTTGCTCGAAGTCTCCGTTGGCGAGTTTCACCCGTGGGTCGGCGACGAAGTGTGCCTCATGGTCTCCCGCCACGAACAGCGCCCCACGAACGGGCTGTCCCGCCGCCAGGTTCTTGTCATGAGCCATCACGCCGCCGCCGTAACCGACGCCAAACCCTGCGGGAATGATTTCTACGTGCGCCTGCTCGCAGGTCATCTTCAGGCGCGCGAGGCGGGTGAGGAATTCGGGGGATTTCAAGTCCATTGCGTCAAAGCCTGCGGACAGCAACATGCCGTTCAGGCCATGTTCGCCCGCCGTGCGCGCAATGCCTTCCACGCGGGCCAGTTCCTGGTCGCTGTCCAGATCCGTCGAGATGTAAACCCAGCGGTCGCGATATACGCGCGATTCGCCCAACATCACCGCTGTCAAAGCGGCGAGACAGCCCAAAATGACAATGAGTGTCCTTTTCATCGCAATTTGCCCCTTTAGCTTCACCGCACCTCGATCGGCGCAAGGTCGTACCAGCCGTCGGATTGGAGACCCTCGATGGCGAGTTTGATGGCCGGCTGCCCTGTCCGCGGGTCGAGCAGCGCCACGCACAGGCGGTAGCTTCCTGGCTTCAAGCTTTCGGGAATATAAATAGTGCCGTCGAACACCGCGTCACCGGGCAGCCACTTACGGACGTCCACCGGCAGCCGGACTTCCGCGCTGCTGCTGGCGGAACGCAGCTCCATGGCCAGCTCGTACGGACGGTAAACCGGCGCCACACCCGCGTTCAGCCACCACATGTGGACCGGTTGCATCGTGCCGGCCAGAACAACTTTTGGATACTCCAGCCGCCGCAGGATGAAGCGGTAGCCCATCTTATTCTGAAATTCGTCGAAGGCCTTCTTCCACTCCGGCGGAATCGCCGACGACTTGATGTTTACCGACGACACGTGCCAGCGCAGCGCCTGGGCAATGATGTAATCCAGGTCATAGCCTTTTTCTTTCCAGCCACCCGGAACCCAGCAGGTCTCGAGCGACACCGGGCTGCGCTCCCACACGTCCTGAATGCCGGCGCGAACAATCTGCTGCGGATAGAAATCCAGCATGTGGCACCAGCGGCCGTTGCTGGCGCCGCGCATATCACCCCAGCAGTCGAGGCGCCAACCCGCGCCCTGCTGGGTCCCGTACGCCAGGGCTTTCTCTTCGTCGAAGTTCATCAGCAGCGGGGTGCGCCGGAACGCCTCCAGCCAGATATCAATCAGCTTCTTCTGCACCTCGAACGCCGGCATGTATGGACTCCAGCCCTCGCCCCAGTACCCCACCGACGAGATATCCACGCTGTCCAAATCCGGATGCCCGTCGTAGCGTTCCCCCGCCGCGGCCACCACGGCTCCCCAGTACTTCAAGTAGAGTGGGTCCGCAAAGTCCGGTTGCCAGATCTCCCCGTCCTTGTCTGTGGTCCGATTGGCGCGCCGCGCCCCGGATTTCTGATACCACGCCGGCAGCGGATGCTTTTGGTCGTACGGCATCAGCCGGATCGCCAGCGTCTGATGGTGCGCGTGCGCCTGCCGCAAGGCTTCGTCCAGAATTTCCCAGCGCACCTTGCCTTCTTCCGGCTCGAGTGTCTCCCAGAACCAGCGGCAATAGGAGATCGTTGACGCCGGGAAATCCACCGCACCCGCCGTCGGCGCCAACTTTCCCACGGGGCCCTCTTCCGACCATGCCAACCCTGGGTTGATCGCATCCCCGTTGAAGCGCTGGAAAGTCTCGATCCCCATGCCCGGATTCGTTAACACCGCGTCGATCTCCTTAGGGCGGAGAACTGTGGTTTCCGTCTGCGCGCACGCGTTGACTGCACATGCCAGGAAAAGAAAGGTAACCAGAATCAGTCTCGATGTCATGGTGGGTTCTCGCCTCCTCATACCGTTCCCTTGAAGCACACACCAAAAGGCACACTTGCAAGGTCTTTGTATCACATTATAAGAGGGAGGGTCATTCAAAGTTTCTTTTGCTTGCGACGCTTTGCGGTAGAATCCCAATTCCGATTTGCCGCCAACCGAGCACTGCGCCTTGTTGCTGAGAAAGGATAATCCTCGCCGGAGGGCCCGAATGAATCGAACGTTTCGCTGCGCAATGTTGATAGGGGTTCTTGCAAACGCGTCCCAGGTCATGCACGCCCAAGCACCGCTGACCCAAGCTGACCTCCGGGTGATTCAAGATACTTCAGAAATGCGGCAGATGCTGCCGGCCTATTTGAACAAGCTGGCACAAGACGCCACCGAGAAGCGGGTGGCGCGCTTCAACCGAATCCGGACGGAAACCGACTTCCGCAACTGGCAGGAGGCAAACCGCCGGACGTTTCTGGAGTTAATCGGAGGCTTGCCCATGGAGCGTTCGCCGCTCCATGCGCGCGTGACCGGGGAAATTCCGCGCGAGGGGTATATCATTCGCAAGGTCATTTTCGAGAGCCTGCCCGAATACTACGTGACCGCGAACCTCTATGTTCCGACCGTAGGCAAAGGACCGTTCCCGGCCGTGCTCACACCGTGTGGCCATTCCCCGAATGGGAAAGCCTATGATGTGTACCAGCATCTCTTCATCGGGCTCGTGAGGCGTGGTTACATCGTTCTCAGCTACGATCCCATGGGGCAAGGCGAAAGGTATCAATACTGGAATTTTCTTCAACAGGAGACCTTGTTGAAGGACCCCGACAACCAGCACGCCATGGCAGGACTGCAGGAAATCCTGCTGGGACAAAACCTGGCCCGCTCCTTCATCTGGGATGGAATTCGGGGACTTGATTACCTCACGAGCCTTCCAGAAGTGGATCCCTCGCGCCTCGGGGTGACCGGCAGCTCCGGCGGCGGCACGCTCACGACCTATATCTCGATGCTCGATCCGCGAGTCAGGGTGGCCTCTATCGTCACTTACATTACTTCCCTGCCCAAGAAGATCGAAGCGCGCAGCCTGGATGGGGATGCCGATCCGGAGCAGGATATTCCCGGCCTCCTGGCTGCAGGCCTCGACCACACGGAATTCGTGGGCATGATTGCTCCCCGGCCAGTCCTGATCGGGTCAGCCGTTCGCGACTTCTTCCCCATTGAAGGAACACGCCAGACCTTCGCCGAGCTCCAATCTCTCTATAAGAAACTCGGTGTACCCGAGCGAATCAAGATGGTGGAGTTTGACCACCGCCACATGTATAGCCAGTCGCTGCGGGAAGCCACTTATGCCTGGTTCGACCGCTGGCTGAAAGGCGTGGAGGGCGAGGCCCACGAGCCGGAAATCGTCACAGAGAAGGATGCGACCCTGCAATGCACGCCCACCGGCCAAGTGATTACTTCTCTGGGCGGGAAGAGGGTTTACGACTTCAACCGGGCGCAGGCGGAGCAAGAACTGGGTCTGCTGGACTCGCGGCGTCGCTCTTCTGACTTCCGCACGACTCTTGCCGAGAAAATCCGCAGCCGCTTGGCGCTGCCCGTCGCCGCGGCGGCGCCGGCAGTGAAGACCCTCGCCACAACCGAAGTGGGGGACCTGGTGGTTGAAAAGTTGCTGCTTGAGACCGATCCCGGCATCGCGGTTCCGACTCGAGTGATTCATCGGAAGGGTTTGCAGCGGAGAGTGCAGGCAGTGGTCTATCTGCGCGATCGCATGGGAGAAAGGGACCGCCCAGCCCTGTTCGCCTCGCTGGCCGAGCAGGGTCACGTGGTGGCTGTCGCGGACGTGCGTGGCTTCGGCGAGCCTTGGGCTCCTCGCGACGGGCGCGAACAAGGAGAAGACTACTTCCACCCCCGCGATGGAAATGATGCGGACTTTGCCTACGCGGCCTTCTTTCTGGGGCACCCGCTTCTGGGAATGCGCGCCGGCGATGCACTCGGGGTGGTTCGCTACCTGCGCACACGCTCGGATGTTGACGCCAAGCGCGTGGCGATTATGGGAAGAGGCTGGGCAGGGGTCACGGCAGTCTTTGCCGCTTCTCTCGACACGGAGATTTCGGCGATAGCCGTGGAAGCAATCCCCACGTCGTACGGCGCACTCGCCAAAGCGGAGCTCTACGAGCAGCCCGCCTACTTTCTGTTGCCAGGGGCGCTGCAAGACTTCGACTTCACCGACGTATTCGCGGCTCTTGCTCCCAGGCCTCTGCTGGTGTTAAACCCCCAAGATCCGTTGACTCGGAAGATGGTTGAGCAAGAAGCGCTCGTGGCATTGGCGCCGGCTCGTTCCGCGTATGACGCGGCGAGGGCTTCGCAAGCACTCGCCGTCAAAGTTGAGCCGCTGGATACGGACGTGCCGAAAGTGCTGGAGGAATGGCTCCGCGCGCTCGAATGACCGTGTGGTCCTCGCCGAGCCGGGGGTCTACTTCAAAACGGCGGGATTCCGCCTGGTGCCTGGGGCGATGGTGTCGGGCCGGAAACCCACCAGATAGCCCTAAAATCAATGGAGTCCGGGTTGGCCTTCCGGTACGTGATCGGTTTCGGGTCGAGCCATTTCACCACCGTATCCTTGATCGAATACGCGAAGAAGTGATTTCCGCGCGGGTTGTAGTGGCCAATAAAGTACATTTTCAGGTATACATCGAGCGGCATGCTGTGCTTTTTGAAATCCCGGAGATGGACTTCGTTCATGTCGAAGTAGTCGAATTTCTCTTTGCCCAGGTAATCGACGATCTCCTGGTCGTATCGCGTGCCACTTTTCTGCATTTCGACCATGGCGCGATAGGGGTCAAAGAGAAAAACCAGCAGCTTCTTTTTGTTCTGCCGGGAGAATTCCCGGGCCTTTTCCAGGATAAATTGCGTGGCTCGTAGCGAGTACCTGTCGAGGAGTTCGCCCACTTGTTGGAAGCGGGTCGATTCCTGGCTCAGATCCAGGGGATAGTTCAACTGGACCGCCAGTTTGCTGATCCGCTCCTGGTCCAATTCCCGGATGTACCCCAACTTGTAGGCGTAAAGCTGCAAGGCCAAGTCGTCCTTGAGACTGTCCGCCATGAATTGCGGGTCCGTCATTCGATACAGTGCGGAGGGTGTCGCGAGCAGATTCTCCTTCTCAACAAAGCCCCCGGTTTCGAGATCCATCTCCAGGTGTGGCCAGAAGTTACCGTGGAACATCCGGCCGCCCTGGTGGTTCCAGACCTTGTAGGTGATGGCGTGCCGGCAGCGCAGCAGGCTCCGGATGTGATCATCGCCCCAGAGATAAAAAATGAGGTACTCCGCCCCGTGATCGGTCCGTTCTTCCCTCAGCATTCTGCGATATGCCTGATAGACTCCGTACCCGCCCATCCTGAAGTTCCGGATGGGCTCGCCTAAATGAGCCGCCAGGTACTCTTGCCAAGTCTCGCCGTCGCTGACCTGATGGCATTGAGTGAAGCTGTCACCGTAAGTGTTGATGCGGCATTTCCTGCCGGCATACATAGAGGAGGTACGTGCGCCATTGGCTTGGACGGTGGAAAGAGTCGCGCTACCATCCATCCCATCGGACGGCACATAATTCCACAATCTGTAACCCAGTTCCGAGTCAAACTGCGCCCAACTGGGACCGCGCAGAAATCTGTCCAATACCTCCCGTGAGACCGCGCTCTCCTTCAGAAACTGTTCGAAGGCAGGTTTGGGCTGTGCTTCTTTAACCTCTCCCTTGCCCACCAACGGCGCCACCGCGGCTGCCATTTTGATGAATTCGCGTCGCTTCATTTCTTTCTCCTTATTTCGCAGGAATCTTTCACAACACTTTTGACAGAACCATGCACGCAACCCAGTGTACGGCAACCAATGGCGTGGTCGACTTACGTGCTTCATCAAATCTGCCCGCGTACATCATCCAAGTGACGTTGAATATTGTGATGGCAAGACTGAAACTGAAGATCGCAATGCCAAGGCAGAGCCAGATGTACTTAGCCCGCGCAGACTCCTCACGGATTGCGGATGGCGGCGCGGTCGACGGAGCCAAGGGCGATGGCGCGGCGGAGCCGCAGGTACAACAAAACGCGGCAGCCCCGAGCAATTCTGAACCGCAGCGTTGCCAAAGCACTGTGTTTCCTCCGGCGATTCGATTGCCCAAAAACTAGCTCAGCCGGAATTCCCGTTTTGACTTCGCGACCAACCGATAATTTACGCCTGACAGCCTCAGTATGCAACGCTCCAGCCTGGTTCCGTGTCCAAAGTCTTTTCGGCGGCCGCGGGAAAATCCCAAAACTGCCGCTTTCGCAACTCATTCCTCAGACACTTTTCTCTTCCCCTATCTCCCCCAGTCCTTGGGCTCGCGAAGATTGCAGCCAAGGTGTCTCCAGAAAGCACGGCTGGGCCGAAGCTCACGGCGTCCTACTTCCCGATGCAGCTTGTAGTGAAATCAGCTTCTCGGCCGTGGCGAGAAGCAATCGTCGGTCAGGCTCAGTCATCACCCTAAAGAGGGCGACCACGTTCAACTCGTCGGGGAACCATCGCCCACGGGAATTACTTCCGGATCTCTTCACAACGGGGATGCTACGCCCCAGTAACCGGATACTTGCTCAGGAAGCCTGGAGTCTGTAAGCTGCCCATCCACTTGTTAAGTTCGGCGCGCTCGTCTAGCCTTGTCGGTAGCGCCCCGCCCAACGTTACAGCGAGCTGAGGGTACTCCCTCTGAAAGTTTGCATCGAATTTTTGCTGAATAAACTCAGGTAGCTTCCTTGTGCGCGTAACATGAGTTCGGCGTGCCCCGAGACTCCAAGGACTGATGTCGGCTACGTGTTGGTTGAATGGGGTGATGACAGCGGAGGTGAACTGAAGGTGCCCGACTCAGTTGCCTTCCACGACCTGATTGAAGCAGCCAAAGAGCTTGATTTGTTGAGCGCCCCGACGGCAGTGCCATCTGATCTAGCCGGAGACGTTGAGGCGCCTAAAGATCTGGCCAAAGATGTGGTGGATACGATCAGACGATTTCGCAACCTCATCCATCCCGCCCGCGCACTTAAAGACTCATTTACTCCCATGTCCTTCACTGCCGACGATCTGCAGAAACTCAAAGACATGTATTGGTCAGTGGTCTATAGCCTGCTCTACAACCTGTAAATGCACCTCTGGTCCTGCTCCTCCGTGGGTGCAGCATTACCCGTGGAAAACAGCCTCCTTGTTTCGACTCCTCTGCAGCAATTCACTGGATACAAATATGATGACATTCCTGCGAACGTGTGAAGTGCTCCAAGCCTCCCATATCGTACCTCGTATCCTCGTACGGAAACATCTTCGCAATGTAATAGGCCGCGCCACCACCGGCATTATAAGCTTCAACCTGTGCATCTCCTGACTTAGCCTTCCAGAGAGCTGCCACAGCCTCAGGAGCAGGTACGTTCTGGTACTTGAGAAGAGCGTGGTAGTGCAGGGGGATCTCTGGGCTGCCATAACCAGACCATCGCTGTTCATCTGCCCGCACCCACCCCACTCGGCCCCGAGTGTTGCGACCGAGAGAGTCGATAAACTCATCCCAATGCTGGAGGCATCGGGACTGAGACAACTGCCTGCCGAAGGTGAAAGTACCGTAGTGGTCCCAGGGCCATTGGGAGATAAAGTCTCCATAGGCAGAGACCAGATTGGATTGTTGAGCGGAGTACATATTGGTACCTCCATGGTGTTCAGTTAGGAATATGAACTGGGTTGGTGATCAGCGTACACAGCCATGCTGATTGGCTTACTGGTACGGTAGATAGGTTAGCAAAGAATGGTATGTATGTAATTGAAAGCATGCCAGTTAGATAAGACTTAGATATACCTATATCCTTCCAGGGTCCCTTCTACCCCAGCTCAATTGACGGGAATCTGCCAGGTCCCCCTGACTTCTGGCTCCCCTCTCCATACCGCCCCGGGAGATGAGAGCCCTTCCCGTATCTTCAAGTTGTTGACCTCCGAGCAGTCTCTAAAGGCCATCCGAAGGTCTAAGACAGCCACCGGACCGGGGATTCGAGACCGTCTTATCCTGGGTCAACTTGGCTCCTTGCACCCCCGTTGACACTGTGTTTGCCCTGCCACCGCAATAAACCGGGCTTCCAGCTTGGCCAGCACCGGGGAAAGCATCCTCGCTTGGGAGTCTGTTTCTGCCCCAAAGGACTTCCCTTACTGCCCGCATTCGTCAATGGATACGCCTGGAGGTATTCCTGGCAACGGTGCCATTGGCACTTATGTACAGACCCCGTGCCCTGGTTTGCCTTTTTCAATGTAGTATAGGTCAACATGTCAGTCTTGCTCCACTGGAGATCGCCAGGAATCTTCCCTCTGCTCAGCTACCCCCCAAGCTGGCATTGCTCCGCTGGCAGCCCTTTGCCCAGGGTTAGGAGGGATGGGTCGCCTACACCCCCTTCCTGATAGAACTTTTCGCCAGGAAAGGGCATCCCACGCGATGCCCGAGCTGCCTCCAGCCGGGCCAGCAGCTCAGGAGTAACGGCTACGCTTCTCGTCCGGTACGCCTTGACGGTCTGAATGGCAAATTCAGCCTGTTCAGGGTCGGAAGGGTCGAACCAGAGCATAAGCTCCTGATCCTCGCGGCCTTGTGGCTCCATGCCCAGCTTCTCAGCTTGTCGAAGCCTATCTCCAACTCGTTTTGTCCTGACGAAGAGCTTCATGCTGCTGGCGCCCGCTGTAATCCACCCCCGCCGGCCGGCAATATGGGTACAGTCAGGATGAGGACCTGGTTTGTAGCCCTCTGGGGGCCGGTTTAGCCTCAAATGGTGATCTCTTGCGAAGCATTCAATGTTCATACTCAAGAACCCTCTTTAGCGTCTTTCACGACTCTCTATAACTATTTGATAAAACGGGAGTTATCTAAATGCAGCCATCTCCAATCAGGCAGGGACCGATGTACGGCATTCCTGCCCTGCCGGTAAGTCTCGCCGGGGTTGAAATCACAAATTGACATCACCCCTAGAGTATTATACCATACCTCTGGAGGAATTTATGGTATGCGGAGACCTGCTTTAATTCACCAATGGTTGTCGCGGGAGCGTTTACAAGCCTGGGTCAAGAAGGCCCGCAGCCGCGAGGAGTACCAAAAGCGTTTAGCCATCTGGATGACCCTCACGGGGCGCTTTCCGGCCCATCGTGTCGCCAGCTTATTGGTCGTTTCCAAGCAAGCGGTTTGGTTATGGGTTAGCCAGTACAACCGCCTGGGGCCAGATGGGTTGCAGCGGCGAGGACGGGGTGGGCGCCACCGGGCTTATTTGTCTCTTACCCAGGAAGCAGCGTTGCTGGACAGCCTCCAGAAGCGTGCTCAACGAGGTTCGGCCCCCACAGCCAGGCAAGTCCAAGAGGAGGTCTCGCGGGCTACGCGCATAAAGGTATCCATAAGCTACATCTACCGCCTGTTTGACCGGATTGGATGGCGGAAGTCGAGTGCGCGGGCCCGCCACTCAAGAGTCTCCCTGGATCACTAGCAGGAACCCAAGAATAACTCTCCAATTCCACCAGAACGCCTCTGTGCCATATCCGAATGGAGTCCCTGCGGACCTCGCCAAGCCCTCAGAAGACGTGATGATTAGCCGGAAGTGATCGGAGTCCCTGCCTGCCAGGACCTTAAGTAAGCTCTATGTTTGATATACACGATGACGTGATGAAAGATCTATCCGCGTATTTGGAATAGGTCATCTGTCCCGACGGCGGGACCGATGGGTAGGGCGCGCCGGAGGGAGCTGAGGTTTGGTCCGCGGCGAGAGGCCATGCCTCCTCTTTTTCTTAGGGCGCGCCGGAGGGAGTTGAGGTTTGGTCCGCCGCGACGGGCTACGTCGCCTCTCCTTCGGAGCCCTACCGTCGACTATCGCTGTACGTTGTTCTTCAAGGCCCTGGTTATTAGGCTCCACAATATCCTTAGGGCTGAGATCATCGTGGCCTGGTCGGGTAGGTGGGACGATGCCGACAGGATCGGAGCCCGCTTGGGTGGGCTCCCAGGGATCCCAATCCCTTTCATCATAGGAAGTACCGTCGGCCACTTCGATAAACACCCCAGTCTCCTCCTCGAAGAAACCAGATCTGTGCTCAGAAAGCACCTTCTTGAAAGGCGTGACGGGGGCCACGAATCTGTAACCCCTGCGGGGAACAGTCATAATGTACTTTTTGTCTTTTGGACCCTCACCGAGCGCCTTTCGCAAGACACTAATCTGCTGGTCAAGGTTGTTGTCCACAACGAATCTGCCGTGCCAGGCCTTCTCGCGAAAATCCTCTAAGCTAACAAGGTTTCCGTCGCTTTCTACCAGCGCTAGAAGTACTTCCATAGGTGTTGCATCGAGGTCGACCTTCTTTCCCTCCTTCCGAAGGATACGCCTTCCAGCGTCAAGGCAGAACGGCCCGAAATTGTAATAAGTGACCTCCTCATCCATCTGTTCGATCAGGAGTGATCGCGTGATCTTCTCCACTTCGCTCGAAAGATGGGGATACTTTTCGAGAAGGCGCCGCAGCACGGTCGCGGCCCCACCCGGCTTCAGGCGCTCCAGCAGAGCATACACAGGGGCTTCTCGTGCTGCTTGATCTTGCGTCTTACCGTCTGAGGTCATGGTCCCTCCGCATAGATTCCGCAGGCCCTATCGAAGCGGCAATTCCTTCCGACTCACTCCTGCCGAAACACTCTCGCCCAGCAGTTGAACGCCTCCTCGCGGCTGGCTTCGAACGAACCCGAGGGGACAAGCGTGCGCACTTCATATAGGTTCACGGGTTGGACCCTCAGAATTCAGAGTTTTTTAGTCCTCGCGAAGGACATTTGAATTCGCACCATTGTATATTTTACTCGAAGTGAAACTAAAACGGGTGGCGACCAACGCCAAGGTGAATGAAAACAGTATCCGACTCTTGGGAACCGAGAGCATTCCGGGCCAATACAGGGTCGGTTGCTATGCCTGAGGCAAAACACGAAGGAGAGAAATGACAGAGAGTGACATTCAAATTCCACAAGGCGTCGACGCGTTGCATAGCGACGTTACGGCGCCCGAAGTGAATCAAACCTGCGAGGACGCGTTCCAGCCGCACGCCAAACGAGATGCAGCGGCCAAGGTCGGGAGAAACTGCCCATGCCCATGCGGCAGCGGGATGAAGTATAAGAGGTGTTGCGGGCTAGCAGAAAAGCCCACGACGCCGTGCGACACGACGCATGATCCATCGAGCCCTCAGTTGTTGCGGCCCGAATCGTACAGGAGATGCGAGAGCAATACTCTCAGCGCCGCAACGCCTGGTTCGCAGATCGTTGAGATGTTCCTTATCTGCAACGAAACGCAGCACCTTGATTTTATCAATTTCAGTTGTGACGTTGATTACTTTGATTCACAGTTTGTAGCAGAATCCGACATAAGACCCGGGGATATAATCTCTGGCTACAAGGTGAAATACGACTTGAGCACTCGCAAAGTCGTGGATGTAGAATGCCTGCAGCCTGATTGGACTTTCACACATTTCAATACAGCATATGTAATTAACAACTTGCAGAAGACCCTTGACAATTGGCCCGACCTTCCCATGGACAAGCTGTACAAGAAACTACAGCACCAGCAGGAAAAGGCATTCGGGCAACCGGTTACAGCGGTCCTAGATGGAACCCCTGCGAGGAGAGCAACACTCAGTCCAATTCCTCGGGAAGGGCTTGCGGAGATTTACGAGAATTGCAAGGAATATGCTACGTCAGAGGAAATATATTGTTTCGAGAACCAAACACGAAACTACATGTATTTCTGTATGGTTCGTCCTTCGTGTACTAAGAATGCAAATGCGGCCTTTGTGATGGAATGCGAAGCGACACCTGGAGACATTATTGATGTCTACAGGATGTGGTACGTCGTGGGTACTGGCAAACTTGTAGGTATGGACTGTCTTAATCGTGAGCAAGGGTGCTGGGAACCCGCACACCCGGAACACATTGAGGAAATGCAGGAGTTCCTTGATGCTCGGAACCAGCGAGCTGGGCTCCGTAAAATATGGGAAGACATGCGCAATAGTCCCCCACCACGCCAGGGAGAAGTGGTGATATGGGGTTGCACTATGGTCCCGTAGGCCTGAAGGAGATCAGCTTGGAAGGACTGGCAAGATTTCCAAGCTAGGACAGCAACATCATGAAGTCCTTCGGGCAGGCAGGGTTTACACCTTGCCTGCCTTCTTGCCCACGAAAGCAGTGGGCTGAGCGACGCACAAACATTATTTACGTGCGCTGCCAATGACACCTTCACCGTGTGCGTAATCATTCCGTCGGTTGGCAACACCACGGGGGAGAGGTAGCAGGCGACATCTGGGCGCAAGACGGAGGCGCCCAATCGTCGCGGAGGTTCTATGTTACGTGCAAGAAACAGAACTGCTCACCGTTTTTGAGCTAGCGGGCCAATGGAATGTAAGTGCCGATTTCATCTACCGGCGCATGAACCCGCTAGATCCCCAATATATTCCTCACCTGCGCCTCCCCAACGGACGCATCAGGTTTGATGATCGTCTCTTGGGCGGTTATTTACATATTCCCCAAACACGCGGTAATGTAGCGACTGTGGGCTCGACTGTTCGAGGAGGACGTTACATGCCGACTCGGCAGCGAGATAGGCAAGGTACCTTGCGGAAACGTGGCCGTCGCAGGAAGTACTGGGAGGTCGCGTGGCCGGAGGGAGAGAAACGACGTTCCAAGAAGCTCGGTTGGTGCGACGAGATGACCAAATCCCAGGCGGGCAAGGGGAAGCGCGACTTCATGCTGAAGGTTAACCAACAGCGTGAAGAAGTTGGGGAATCTCTGACCCTGACCGAGTTCTGGGAATCGCACTATTGGGACGAAGCCAAGAAGGAAGCTCTCGATGAGCTGAAGACCAAGCGGCCTTCTACTCAAAGGGACATGAAGAACGCCATGCGGCAGATTCTGTTGCCGAGGTTCGGTAACAGGCGCATGGACTCCATTAAGACTGGAGAAGTGCAGTCGTATTTGATAAGCCTGATTGGTTCCTCTAAGGCTGGTAAGGTGTGCCGCAAGACGGTGCTCAAGCTGAAGGCCTACTTGAGCAGTGTATTCAGCGCAGCGATCCGTTTGGATTGCGGCGTGATCCGCAATCCTGTTCGTGCGGTCAGGTTGCCGGCTGACGAACCCGCTAAGACAAAATTCGTCCTCGACGATCTCCAAACTCAGCAAATCGCGGAAAGTCTGGAAGACCCGCGCCACAAGATGATGTGGAATATGAATCTTTGGATGGGAAACCGCATTGGAGAAACTCGAGCCCTTCGATGGAAAAGCATCGACTGGGAGACTGGAAGGGTTACCGTCACTGAAAGCTTGTTCGAAGGGAAGTCGAACAAGCCCAAGACTAAAGCCGGGGAGCGCGGGGTAGTTCTCAACGAAGCGCAGTTGGCCGAGTTGAGGGAATACGAACAGAAGCATTATCCCGATGCTAAACCGGACGGCTGGGTATTTCCGGGCAAACGCAACCGCCCAATAGACACCGGGTGGTTCATGACGGAGGTGATCAAGCCGATCGCCGCAAAGTTGGGATTCCCGGAGATCCATTGGCATGCGCTGAGGCATTGGAACAACTCAGCGATGCTCAATTCCGGTATCGACCCGGCTGTGCGTATGAAGCGCGTTGGTCACGTGAGCGTCAGAACCAATCTGATATACAGCCACGCCGACGACACTCTGCAGAGAGCAGCATCGGAAGCCATCTGGCAAAGACTGCAGTTGGCAAAGCAGAGGCTGCAACAACAGAAGGCGGAGCCACAAACTCCGCCTTCGGCCTCGGTTCCGCTCTTAAGTGAGGCACAAACTGAGGCACGTTTTGAAAGGATCCCTCTAAGCGCTTGAAAATAATGGCAGGCGTGGAGGGACTCGAACCCCCGACCCACGGATTAGAAATCCGTTGCTCTATCCACCTGAGCTACACGCCCCTAACACCTTACAAATGGATAATATCGGCGGCTTCAGCCCAAGTCAAATAATGTGAATATGGGGTGGGTGACGGGATTCGAACCCGCGACGTCCAGATCCACAGTCTGGCGCTCTACCAACTGAGCTACACCCACCACAACTGCGGGGCTCGCTTGCAGGTCGCTCTCATACCTTTGTAACATCGGGTGGGGACAAGTGTCAATGGAAGGAAGTCGTCCGCTTCTGGTTCGCTATGAAGGGCAAGCTCTTCGGTCGTCTGCTAACCTAGTTACGGGAGCATCCGGTGACTATTCTCACCTGTCGCCACCACTGACAGGGATTTCCTGCAGCTCGGTAGGTTGCTGGCAGCAGACGCAATCCCCGGGTTCAAGAGCCTCGATGTTACATACTTTGCAGAAATAACGAACTCGGTAGAGTTTCCCATTCCTGACAGTGTAAAGCCGCTCGACCTCAAATGTTCCATCGGCTTTCATCGTTCCTTCAAGCCGGACCTCGCGGTTGGCCAAGCGTTTGTCCAGTAAGGTGTGGAACAGATAAGTGGTGGTGGCGGAGAGGGGCTGATCCTTTTCGTGTATTCGTAATGCCGGCCCTTGCCCAGAGATGGAGAGCAGCTTTCCTGCCAAGGCTGCCAGATGATGCGGCCCGCCTTGCGCCGCGTATAAAGGGGAAGCCGTCAGCACAGCCGTCCACACAATCAGCCCAATCGCCATCACTCGCATGGAGGCGCCCGAGCCGACGGGTCTTGCTGAACAATACATCGATTGCACCATCAAACGTTAAAGTGTAAAGGGTAAAGTCTAAAGGGTTCTTTACCCTTTAACCTTTACCCTTTTACATTTGGTCAGCCCTCCCACTTTCCGACAACCGTGAACGCTATGGGAAGATCGCCGCCTGACCCGTGAACCTTCACCTGGAGGTCCCAATGGCCCTGATCATCTTTGACCACAGCCGGGAAGCTATCTCCATTCACCGGCGCTCCCACCAGGAAACCAGGGTGGGGCGTGCCCGACGATTGACGGCCCAACTTTACGAGGTCATCAAATTTCAGGGCCGTGGCAAGATCGTTGTCCACAGCGACGGGGCAGAGGATCAATACGTCCCGGGTGGGGTTCACCCCCATATGATTCCCGTCCTGAGGAATCAACCCGTAGCGCAAAGTATAAAACCCCGGCTTGATGGCCTGGCCGCGGAAATCAGCTCCCTGACTGGGGAAGTGCAACACGCCAAGGAACACTCCTTCACTCAGAGAAGCATAGAGAAAGTCTGAAGAAGCGCCGGCGCTGGAGTTGGTTGGCACGCTCTTGCGTAACCACACCTCCAGCAACGTGCCACCCTGGTCGTTTACCACCCGCGTTCCCTGTGATTCCAATGCATCTTGCAAGGGTTTGGAAAGGTCTGCGACTGGCGGCGCTCCGGCGCTTTCCACTTTGTAGGTCTGTCCAAACGCCATACTGGCCAAGACAAGTTGCGAGGCGAGAATCAACACCTGCGCGCGATGCAGTTTCATAAAATAGCCCTCATTTCTTAGCGCTCATCGCCATAGTCATTATCTGGTAACGTACACCCAACCGCCTCTGAATGCAAGGTCCAGTCGACGCCGGCACGGATCAGGAAGGTCCTCGTCGCATTCAGCGGCGGGCGGTTCTGCGGGTGCGGCGGACAGGTTGCTTGGCTGTAGGCTTTTGCAGGGAGCCCATAAGCTTGAGATTTTTCTCGATCAAAGCGTAACGCTGCTCGACGCACGCGTAGCTCCGCAGCGGATCTTCCGGCGTGTGCAACACGTAATCGAGAAGCCTGTCGATCGTGCTGGTGGCCACGTGCAACCGGGTGTCCGAGGAGCCATAGTAAATGAAGACCTGACCATCCTCGCGCGCTACCCAACCATTACTGAACACCACATTGGAAACATCGCCGATCCGTTCCTCGCCTTGTGGGGCGAGCAAGTAGCCCCCGGGGCGGTGGGTGACCACTTGCGGGCGGTCGAGTTCGCAGAGGAGAAGGTAAAGCACATAACGCAATCCGGCCGCCGTGTTACGTACACCATGCGCCAGGTGTAGCCAGCCTTTCTGTGTTTTGATGGGCGCGGGACCGAGGCCGTTCTTCACCTCTTGGATGGTGTGATACTCACGGTTATCGATAATGGTCTCCTCATCAATCACCGCGTTTTCCATGCTGCCGGCGAGACCCCAGCCGATCCCTCCACCCTTGCCGGCCTGAATGAATTCGTCTTGAGGCCGCGTGTAGAACCCGTATTGGCCATCGACAAATTCAGGGTGCAGCACTACGTTCCGCTGCTGCGGCGACTTGGTTTTCAAGTCGGGGAACCGCTCCCAGTTCTTCAAATCCTTAGTCCGGGCGATGCCGCATTGCGCGAGGGCCGAGGAAGTGTCCCACGAGGGGGCTTTAGGGTCTTTGCGCTCTGTGCAGAAGAGGCCGTAGATCCATCCGTCGGCATGCCGCACGACGCGAATGTCATAGACGTTAATATCGGGGTCCTCGGTCTCCGGCATCAAGATGGGGTAATCCCAAAACCGAAAGTTGTCGATGCCGTTCGGGCTTTCGGCAACGGCGAGGAACGATTTGCGGTCGACGCCTTCGACGCGAGCCAATACCACAATCTTGCCTTCGTACTCCATGGCTCCTGCATTGAAGGTCGAATTGATGCCCAGGCGTTCCATCAGGTACGGATTCGTTTTCTGATCGAGGTCGTAGCGCCAGAACAACGGGGTGTGTTCGGCGGTGAGCACGGGAAATGCGTAGCGATCGCACACACCGTTGCCGGTTGGGATTCTGTAATTCTTGCGAGTCACTAGCTTCTCGTGCCGCTTGCGTAGCTCCTGAACCCGCCTTCTGAATTCAGCCTGTTCCATGTCTATTCTCCGTTTGCCTGAATGCCGGTCTACGCCGGCGAGCCGCTGAGGTGGCCGATGTTGTCCAGTCGGGCCATGACTTCGAAGCACGTCCGGCTGTTATGGTACGGGCATTTCCATTGATCCACTTTGAATTTGTCGTGGCTGGGTATGCCCTCTCGCGAGACCTTCCAGAACCACTCGCCGTGTTGGCGATCCACGATGTACTTCTCGATGAACTCCCAGCTCCTGCAAGCGGCCACGTAGAAGTGCTCCCGACCCGAAAGCTGATAGGCGTTCAGGAATCCCACCACGGCTTCCGCTTGAGGCCACCACTCCTTGTCAGTGTTGATGATCCCGTTCGCATCGGCCTCATATAGCAGACCGCCATCGGGATCGACTGCCTGATCGAGCACGGCCTGGGCCATCTGAATGGCTTCTTGCTGGACAACTTTGAGGATCGGCTCGTCGCCAAGTATCTCGGCCGCCTCCGAGAGAAGCCAGGTTCCTTCGATGTCATGACCAAAGGAGATGCGGTCGGATTTGGAATGCCACTCTTCGTCAAAGAACATTCGGAAGTGATGGGTCTCGCGGTCGATGATGTGCTCAAGAAAGACCTGGATGAGTTCCTTCAGGCGACTGCGCAATGCATGGTTGTCCCCGCAGCGCAGGAGGTTGGCGTATGCCTCGAGAAGGTGGAGGTGCGTGTTCATGGACTTCTTCTCGTCCATGTCCACCTTGCTCAGGCGCTGCTCGCGAGCCAGTGTCCAATCGCGCTCGTAGGTTTCGAAATAACCCCGGTGGAGTGCATCGTAGCTCGCGGACTCAATAGCCTCATAGAGCTGGATCGCTTTAGTGAGTGCGTCCTCGTCGCCAGTGGCGCGGTGGTATTCAGCCAGCGAGTAGACGGTAAACGCCTGGCCATAGATGCGCTTCTTGGATTCCACAGGGCGGCCGAGATAATCCACCAGCCAGAAGACACCGTTGAACGCGGTGTCCCAGAAATAACGGGTGATGTAGTCGTAAGCTCGGCGCGCCGTTTGAAGGTAGGCCTCTTCGCCGTACACGCTGAAAGCCTTGGAGAAGGTCCACAGGATGCGTGCATTCAAGATGAGCCCTTTGGGCGCGAAGGGATCGATCGTGAGGTCGTTGGCGATCTGCCCCCTGAAGCCACCATATTGCTCATCCACCGCGTGCTTCAGCCAGAACGGCAGGATGTTCGATCGCAGTTCAGTTTCAACGCGCTGTCGCAGATCCTGCAAGGCATTACTCCCCTCTAAGGGAGAAAGATCACCAAGTTCTCAAAAAGGTCGAGATGGGCAATCCTCAGCCGCACTCCCCGCAAGATGCGGTGGTTGAAGTTTTCGTCAATCAGCACCGGCGGCATCGGGGAGGGAAGTTAGGGATTGGCCCTGATCTGAGAATATCGTTCCCGAATCCTTCGGCGGAGGGAGTCCGTGTCTTGACGAGCTTCAACAAACTGCCGCACCTCCTCAGCTTCGCGCTCTCGATTCCGCAGGTACTCCTCAATGCGCTCCTTGTGGTCAAGGTAATAGGCGATCGCACCGTAGATCTCGCGAAGCATGAGACTTGGAAAGTCGTCCTGAATTTGCTCCGCGGTCGAACCGCGGTTGAACTCATGCACGAGCGAATCCAGGGTGACCCGCGAATTGCCAATGCGGACAGAACCATCCTCCCAGAGCGTTAGAGGCGCTTGTTGGGTAGTCTCAATCAATGCCATAACTTCTTCATTATACAACTGAATCGCGTTGCTTCGTCCGGCAGAAAAGCTGTACCGTCTTTGCGGCCGGATCAGGCTGTCGGCATAGACTGCACGGCATCGGTCCGGGCAATCGCCTGGTCGATCGCTTCGCCAGCCTTCAGGTGGTTGTACCAAGTGAATTTCAGCACGATCGACGTCACGGCGATGATCGCTACTGTGACCAGGGCGGAATTAGACTTTCGAATCACAAGGTAGATGGGTAGAGCTACGAGGCTGACCTGCCAGACGATGCCTACCACCACGTTGAACATGTCCCGCCAGAAATCCTTGTTGCGCTCGAAGGCGGGATTTTCAGCGCGGACCTTCGCGAGAATGGGTTCCCAGAAGCCCCAGGGCCGCACCCGGCGATAGAAGTCTTTCAAAACTTCCTCGTCTGCCGGCTTGGTCAGCAGAGTACCCGCCAGACATCCCACCAGGGAGATCGCAAGGACGAGCGGGAACACCAGCGCCACATCCATGTTCACCGGATGCGCCTGTAGAAGTCCCTGCACCAGGGAAACCCGAGGGAGAAGGGTCGGCAGGATCAACGAGCCTGTAATGCCCGTGACCATTCCCCAGAAATAGCCGTAGCCGTTGAACCGCCACCAGTACCACTTCAGAACGTTGGAAGCGGTGTAGCCGCCCCAGAGCCCGGAAACAATCCAAAGGACCACGGAGTTCACGGACGCGACGTACCAGCCGATGGCCACGCCCACCAGCACGACGGCGAATGAACTCAGATAGCTCAAGCGGACGTAGGTCCTGGGGCTGGCATTGGGGTTGATGAAGCGCTTGTAGATATCGTTCACAAAGTAGGGCGGCGCGGCGTTCACCGTGGCTGCGAAGTTGGACATGAACGCCGCCAGCAATCCGGCGATCAGGAACCCGAGCAGGCCTGCCGGAACAAACCGGCCCAGCGCGTAGGGAAGCACCAGCTCGAAATCCATGGTCGTTCCCATGGCCCGAATCTGATTGCTGAAGAAAACCAGGGCCAGGACGGTCAACCCGGTGATCAGGAAGTAGCGCGGAAAAGTCAGCACGACGTTCACCCAACTGCTCATCATGCATGCTTCGCGGGGATTCTTCGACGAGAGGACCCGTTGCATGTCGTAGTTCGGCGCCGGGCCGGCCATGCTGATCAGCACTCCCTTGAACAACAACATCATGACGAAAAACCCAAAGATGCCGTAGCCGTCTTCCGCGATCTTCGCGTTCGCCGAGGCGATGAGCGCGGACCAATCGAGGTTCAGCTTCCAGCCGAAGAAGAGCTGGTCCCAGCCGGCGGGGACAAAATGCTGAAGCGTGCCGGGCGCAACTTTCGCCATGGCGATGATGCCGACGGCAAACGAGGCAATCGACAGAATGCAGAACTGGATGACCTCCGTGACCACAACGCTGAACATACCGCCCTTGATCACGTAGATGGCGGTGATCGCGATCAAAATGGTAGCGTATTGATTGGCAGAAAGGTGCCAAGGCAGGAACGTCGCCGCAAACTTCCCGATCCCTTTGAACCCGTAACTGAAGAAGCCAATGATGCTGACGAAGGCGTAAATCACTACGATCAGGTGAGCAAGCTGGGCGCCACGGCCCGTACCGAACCGCGTCTTGATCCACTCCGCGCCGGTCATCACATTGGAACGACGCAACCACGCCGAGAGATAGACCATCAGGAAAACCTGGTTGAAGGTCGGCCAGAGCCACGGGATCCAGACGCTCTTCAGGCCGTAGATGAACATCCAGTAGACCAGCAGCATGGTGCCGCTGATGTCGAACATGCCCGAGGCGTTCGAAATGCCCAGCACGTACCAGGGCATCACGTTGCCGCCGAGAAAGTAAGCCTTGATGTCCCGGGAAGCCCGGTGGGAGACCCAATAGCCCACCGACACCGACGTGACCAGATAAGCCACGATGATCGCGATATCAATAAAATGAAGATGCATGGAACACCTCAGTCAGTTGTCCGTCGTCAGTTGTCCGTGGCCTGCTGCGCGTCGCAGTTCGAAAAATGAATGAATCCTCCGTCGTACGGACTCGCTTCGGAGCGCCAGAAAGTGGACAGCCGCAGTGCGGACAACTCTCGGCCTTGTCAGAGACTTCTTTCCTGCACTCTGGACATGAGATCAGAGCCATGAAGTAAACTCCTCCGCCTAGCTGCCAAACTAGGCTCGAGGGGTGGCACCGGTTTTTGGTGCTGCTGCGGCCGATTTTCGAGTTTCGATTTTCGAGTTTTGGTCATTTCATCACTCCGGCAAGAATGAAAACCAGCATCGCCTGCCAGTTGATACAAATCTCATTGCTTGCGTAGGAGCCTTGATCGTCACTGTAGACCTTAGCGGGCGGCAAATTGGGAGGCAGGGCTTGGAGGACAGCGTCCTGCCTGGCGGCGTTGGGACCGCCGGAGAGCAGCCCCGGCCAAGGTTCAGGATTCTTGTCGGCGCCACTGGGCCGATGATGCGGATGACGGTACGGGTTCGCGCCCACTTGCGTCACCCAGGAGAGCGAGAAGGTATTGCGCCCGAGAAGGTAGTGCAGATTCTCCAGGGCGATCTCCACGAAGGCCGGGTCGGGCGAAAGAACATTCGTGACCAGCAACTGCACACCGTAGTTGCCGGCCTGGCCGTTCGAACCCCACACGTAGTCTTTTGCGACCATGCTGATGCGGTACGGGTTGCCGCGCGTGCGGTTCACAATCTCGCGGGCCGCGGCGAGCGCCCCCTGCCGAATCTCGGCGAGAGCGCGCGCATCCGCTCCTTTGCGAGTGGCCAGCGCATAGGCCCACAAACCCATCGGCGCCACGACCCTCCAGGACTCAGGCTCGGGAGCACGAAGATCCGGCAGGTACTTCGCATAGTTGTCGAGGAAATATCGGTTGTAGAGTGGCTCAGCCGAAGTTCGCCACAGCTCGGCCGCAGCCCACAACCGCTCGTCTCCGCAATTCGCGTCACCGTACTCCCCGGTGGAGATTCCCGGCGGATTCCTGAACGTGACGTTCGGATAACGCTCGGTCCAGGTCCAGGCTTCCCGGGCTGCTCGCAGGTTTTTCGCGGCAAAGTTCTTGTCATACGGTTCATAGACGCGGGCAGCGATCGCTGCGACTGCCGCCAGATCGGCGGTTGCGCACGTACTCTTGTAGGGCGCGCTGCCTGTGCCGATCACAAGACTCACAAGATGATCTTCTTCCGGCATCACGAAGCCGGGAAAGTGCTCGCTCGTTTGTTTGTGCCAGACACCGCCATCGTCATCCTGCATCTTGAGCATCCACTCCAGATTCCAGCGGACCTCATTGAGGAGGTCCGGCGTGCCGTTCCCGGTCTCGGGGATGTTCAGCTTGATGCTCGCAAGCTTCCGCCCAAAGATCTCCCAGGCCCACAGCAGCGTTCCCGTCGAAATTCCGGAGTTTACGATGTAGCGGCCGTAGTCTCCGGCATCATGCCAGCCGCCGACGTTGTCACGCGAGCCCTCTTTGCCGGAAGACGCATGGAAACTTCCCTTGAGGTGGCACGCCGGGTGGGTGTATCCCGGAAACTCAGGGCCAAGGTCCACGGCAGTTCCGCAGCGCTGTCCGTAAAACGCTCGCGTCGCGAGATAAAAGGTGCGGGAAAATACATCCGGCCCAAGGGAGAACGTCCAACTGCGGCCCACGCCGGGGACTTCGAGATAATACATGCCGGGTTGCTGAAGGCTGGAAAAGTCCGCGGCCTGGAGAGTGTCGCCGGAGTTGGCGTCCGGGGCGCTGGCGCTCAATTTCCCCTGAAAAACCGTGGCGTTATCGCTGGCGCGCTTTACTTCGAAGGTCTGCGCTGGAGCGCTGACTACAGCAATCTTCCGGGCGCCAATTGGATAGCCCACCTGGTCCACTTTGATGTTCAGGCTGGGCGTCTCGCCGCCGATTGCAACCGCAACTGAGAGGAAGATGAGATGGAAGGAGATGACCAGCTTCAACAGGATTTCACGGCAGGGCGACTGAACCATCGAACCACCCGAAGAAGTGAGCATGACTGCGATCTCGCTTCGTCTCGACTCAGAAAGATCGAGCCGATGAGTATCGCGCTTTTTGGGGGGCGTTGCAATCGCGATCCTTACACCGGGATGGCGGAGACAAAGTTACCGATATCATGGGAACGCAAATGCTCCTGTTTTCACACCGCATTCAGGTATAATCACGCGGTCATGCGTCAAAGGGTCTACGCTGTTCGCGAGGCCAACCGCCAAGGACCTGCCGCAGATCCCTTCGTGGCCGCACACATTCCATCTCCAGGAGCAATCATATGACGTTCGGCTATTTCGATGACGAGAACAAAGAATACGTAATTACCCGGCCTGATACGCCCTTGCCGTGGATCAATTACCTCGGATGCCAGGCTTATTTCGGGATTATTTCGAACACGGCCGGTGGTTACTCGTTCTACCGCGATGCCCGGCTGCGGCGCATCACGCGCTACCGCTACAACAATGTGCCCTTCGATCTCGGCGGGCGTTATATCTATCTGCGGGACGACGAATCAGGCGAATTCTGGTCGCCTTCCTGGCAGCCCACCCGGCACGATCTCGAGAATTACACCTGCCGTCACGGCATGGGGTACACTCTCATCGGCTCCCGCTACAATGGCATTGCGGCCCACACCAATTACTTCGTTCCGTTGGACGAGAATCTCGAGATCTGGCAGCTCACCATCACCAACCAGCGTTCCAAGCGCGCTTCGCTCTCAGTCTTCTCCAGCATCGAGTTCTGCTTGTGGGATGCGCAGGATGATGCCACGAACTTCCAGCGCAACTTCAGCATCGGCCAAGTGGAGGTCGAGGACGGAGTCATTTACCACAAGACGGAATATCGCGAGCGCCGCGACCACTTCGCCTATTTCGCCTGCTCGGGCAAAGTTGAAGCCTTTGACACGCAGCGCGATGCCTTTGTGGGACCGTACCGGAGCTGGGACAAGCCGGTGGCCCTGGAGCGCGGACGGTTAGCCAACTCCGTCGCTCACGGCTGGGCTCCCATCGGCGCCCATCAGGTAAAAGCCGAACTCGCGCCCGGCGAAACCCGCCAGATCATCTTTGTCCTGGGTTACCACGAGAACCCATGGGACCAGAAGTTCGATCCGCCCGATTCGCAGATCCTCAACAAGAGAACGGTGAAGCCGGTCATCGCCAAGTACCTGGATTTTGCCCACGTCGATGCCGCGTTCCAGAACTTGCGCCGGTACTGGAATGGTTTGCTCGGTATTCTGCAGGTGGACACACCGGATGTGCACACCAACCGCATGGTCAACATCTGGAACGCGTACCAGTGCATGGCAACCTTCAACATGTCGCGCTCCGCCTCGTTTTATGAGTCCGGCATCGGACGCGGCCTGGGCTTCCGCGATTCCAACCAGGACTTGCTGGGCTTCGTGCACATGGTTCCAGCGCGCGCCCGCGAACGCATTCTGGATCTTGCCGCTACGCAGTTGCCCACGGGCGGTGCGTATCACCAGTATCAGCCGCTCACCAAGCGCGGCAACAACGATGTCGGCGGGAACTTCAATGACGACCCGCACTGGCTCATCTTGGGCGTGGCGGCTTATTTGAAAGAGACTGGTGATTGGGGCATTTTGGATGAACCTGTCCCTTACGATAACCATCCAGGTTCAGAGCAACCACTGTATGAGCACCTAGAGCGGAGCTTCAAGTACACGCTAGACCGGCTTGGACCGCATGGACTGCCGTTGATCGGCCGTGCCGACTGGAATGATTGCCTGAATCTGAATTGCTTTTCCGACACGCCTGGCCAGTCATTCCAGACGACCACCAACAAGGACGGCAAGGTGGCCGAGTCGGTGTTTATCGCGGGGCTCTTCGTGCTCGCGGGCCGAGAACTCGCGGACATTACGCAACGTCGTGGGCTGACCGAGGAAGCGAAAGATTACCTCGCCCAGGTGGCGAAGATGGAAGACACCATCCGGCAACACGGTTGGGACGGCGAGTGGTTCCTGCGCGCCTACGACGACTTCGGCCGAAAGATTGGTTCGAAGGAATGCCTGGAGGGAAAGATCTTCATCGAAACCCAGGGCTTCTGTGTGTTGACGGACATCGGATTGGACGATGGCCTGGCTGTCAAGTCCATGGAATCGGTCAGCAAATACCTGGCCACCGAACATGGCATCATTCTGCAGCAGCCCGCGTATTCGAGATACTATCTCGAACTGGGCGAGATTTCGTCTTATCCGCCTGGGTATAAGGAAAACGCCGGCATCTTTTGCCACAACAATCCCTGGGTGATGATTGCCGAGACGCGAGTCGGAAACGGCGATCGCGCGCATGATTATTATTCGCGCATCAATCCCTCGGCGCGAGAGCCGATCAGCGATCTGCACCGATGCGAGCCGTACGTCTACGCCCAGATGATCGCCGGACGAGATGCTCCCACGTACGGTGAGGCGAAGAACTCCTGGCTGACCGGGACTGCGGCCTGGAACTACTACGCCATTACGCAATGGATTCTGGGCATTCGCACCTCTTATGACGGACTCCAGATTTCACCTGTCATCCCGAAGAGCTGGCGCGGATTTAACGCCACTCGCATCTTCCGCGGCGTGACTTACCACATCACCATCGAGCGTGCGGGCGAGGGCAACCACGTGGCTCTGAAAGTTGATGGCGTGCCCATCAAGGGCGACACTGTGCCTCCCCCAGGCGACGGCCGGAAGGAAGTCTCCGTGAAGGGAACGCTGACCTAAGGCAGGATTCAGAAGTCAGGAGTCAGAAGTCAGGAGTCAGAGGTCAGGAGTCAGAAGTCAGAAGAAAAAAACCAAGTCCCAGCAAGGATAGCGCAAGCCACGCCCTCTTGATCCGGGGCTTGCCAGGCGAAAAATGCAGTAACCATCGGGCAGCCGGCAATGAGGTCAGCGGTGTGAGAACTGGAAGCTTACGGCTGATCGGTGACCGCTGGCCGCTGAACACTGACAACTGACGACGGACCACTGACAACTGACCACTGACAACTTCCCCCGAATGACATGCCGCCAATACTCATTCCAGCATGTGCTAGAGCGAAAAGCTGCCCACAAAGGCGCTGCGTTTACCCATGTGGTTCCAAACCACGTCCAAACCCTTGCCCTGGAAGGAGTCCTCAAGGGTGAACGCGGGCATGGCGTGAGCCAGTTGAACGAGCGGCGGATAGTACACGAACTCGTTCCCGCAGATGTCGTCGCCATGGCACAAGCTGCGCGTTTCAATGCGCGCCAAGTTCCCGGCCACAAGGCGGGCAGTGCCGTGGTCTTCTCCCTGAGCGAAAGCCAAATGAATAGGGGCTGTTTCAACGCGAACCACGTGGCTCAGGAGTTTCCCGGCCATGGCAGCAGCGAAAGCCTGTAGGGCCAAGCGTTGCCGGGGGGTGGCCCGTTGGTCGACAATCAGTACGGACTCGGCTGGATAAGGACTATGGTAGGGATCACCTAATGTGGCATGGGCCTTCACGACCGCCACAACGCCCA